>ERZ772882.1894-NODE-1894-length-20409-cov-6.121106_pt1 | contig 20409 bp, 11 predicted proteins | sample MGYA00580576_ERZ772882 | MGnify/ENA primary metagenome ERZ772882 (study PRJEB29015, sample SAMEA2737658) | human gut metagenome | biome: human gut; feature: human-associated habitat; material: faeces | place: China | collected 2012 ... | reverse complement strand
ACCTCGGAGTACTTGACGGAGTGACTACCAACCCTTCGCTGATGGCGAAAGAAGGTATCAAAGGAACGCAGAATCAGCGTGAACATTATATCAAGATATGCAAGATTGTCAACGGAGATGTCAGTGCCGAAGTGATAGCAACCGATTATGAAGGAATGATTCGTGAAGGTGAAGAACTTGCCGCGCTCAATCCGCATATTGTAGTAAAAGTTCCCTGTATTGCCGATGGCATTAAAGCGATCAAACATTTCACGGAAAAGGGAATCCGTACTAACTGTACATTAGTCTTTTCAGTAGGACAGGCATTACTGGCAGCTAAAGCCGGAGCTACCTATGTTTCGCCTTTTGTCGGTCGTCTGGACGATATTTGTGAAGATGGAGTAGGGCTTGTGGGAGATATTGTACGTATGTATCATACCTATGATTACAAGACACAAGTGCTCGCTGCTTCTATCCGCAATACGAAACATATTATCGAATGTGTGGAAGTGGGAGCGGACGTTGCTACTTGTCCGTTGAGTGCTATCAAGGGTTTATTGAATCATCCGTTGACGGATTCGGGATTGAAGAAGTTTCTGGAAGACTATAAAAAAGTCAATGGTTGAGTAAGTAATGAAACTTGCAGTATATTAAAATTTTTAGGCACGGATTATTTGCTCAGGTCTTAGAATTCCGTGCCTAAAGAATATTTGTTTTTTCGGGTAGCTGCTCATTACTCTTTTTTCCGTTCCTGTTTTCTCTTCTCCTTATATTGAGTTGGCGTTTCTCCTGTATATTGTTTGAAAGCCGTACTGAAATAGCGTGAAGTAGTGAAGCCGACCTTCTCGGCAATTTCCGTGAACGACATGTCCGTACTGGTGATTAATGTGATCGCTTTCTCCATCCGGAATTTATTAATGTAATCATTGGCTCCCATATCGGTCAGAGCTTTTAGCTTATTGTAAAGGGAAGCCCGGCTCATACCTATCTCCTTGCAGATAAAAGTGACGTCCAGATTGCTGCTATCCAGATGTTCCTGAATAATTTTATTCAGTTTCAGCAGAAATGTTTCATCTGCCTGGCTGAAAGTGCTCTCTTCCGGCGCAGGGACTAATCCTGTATTCAAATATCTTTTCTTGATAGATTCGCGGTTTTTCAATCGGTTGCGAATGATTTCCATTAGCATTTCTATCTCAAAGGGCTTAGTCAGATAAGCGTCCGCCCCGTTCTTGTAGCCACTCAACTGACTTTGTTTATCATCTCTTGCTGTCAGCAGAATGATAGGAATGTGACTGATCGTAATATCTTCCTTTATATTTTTGCAAAGTTCATATCCATTCATTCTCGGCATCATCACGTCACTGACGATAATATCCGGAGCATGATTTCTGGTCAGTTGAAGGGCTTCCACACCATCGGAAGCAATCACTACCCGTTTGAAATATTCTCCCAGTGACTTTTTCAGAAAATCCGTCAAATCCGGATTGTCATCCACCACTAGAATACTGTAAGGACTCGTATCGAACGTATTTTCCTCCGGTAACTGTTCTTTGCTATCATCGTTCATCAATTCGTTCAGATATGCCTTCGGCTGACAGACGATCTCTTCCGATTGTTGTCTCAAGGGTAGTTCAAAGAAGAATGTTGCACCAGCTTCCTGATTATCCCGTGCACCGATGGAGCCTCCGTGTAGTTCTACCAGAATCCTGGAATAAGATAATCCGATACCTGTGCCGCTTTGCTCTCCTGTACCTTGATAGAAACGGGTGAAGAGTTTTTGTGTATTTACTTGTTTCAATCCGTTTCCCCGGTCAATGATGGAGATACGTACGCTATTTTTCTCGGAAAGCAACTCCGATGTAATTGTTATTTCTGCATCTTGTGGACTGTGTTTCAAGGCATTGATAAGCAGATTGCTTAGAATAATCTCACACTTATCTTTATCGAAACTTACAGTATTGACCTGTGGGTCAAGCTGATAGCGGATACGGACGTTTTTAGCTTCACCTTCGCTGACGAAATCTTGGGATACATGTTCAATCCATTGATTGAGAGCATACGGCTGTATCTGCAATTTACTTTCCCCAACCTCCATTTTGCGTACATCGAGTACCATATTAATAAGGTTTTTCATTCGCTGTGACTGGCGATAGATTGCTTTTATAGGTAAATATTGTGTATCTTCGGCAGAAAGCGATTTCAGTATCCGGCTAAGCGGTGCGTGTATGAGCGTTAAAGGTGTGCGCAGCTCATGACTGATATTAATAAGGAAACGTACTTTTTCTTCATATACCTGTTGTTCATGTTCCTTCATTGCCCATTTCAGTTTTTCTTCCTTACGCTTTAGAGTTCTTCGGAAAGTTTCAATAATAGCGGCAGCAGTAAGAACGGTACAGCTAAGAATAAACCACCATGTCCGATACCAGGGAGGGAGAATGGTTAGTTCCAGTACTTCCTGACTGGGAATCCAACTGCCATCTTTAGCTGTACATGAAGCCATAATCTTATAACTTCCCGGAGGAAGTGAACGTATAGCCAGTTCGGGATTGTACGATTCGATTTGCTGGTCATTCAGCCCTTCTATCTGGTATCTGTACACTTTCTGTCGGAAAATGTCCTTCTCTTTCGACATGATCCGGATAGTGATATTACTGTTCCAGGGAGCGGAGATCCCTGTTGGTCGATTGGTTAATTCGTTATTCACGGATTCTCCATTGATGATGACATCGGATAATTGGAGTTGGGGAAGTTCAGAAGTTGTTAATGGTATTTTGCAGTTAATGTGCAGTAAACCTTTTACTCCACCCATATAGACGTCTCCCTGCATACTTAACAGGCGGGGTTTGGAAAGATATTCGTTCTGGATTACGCCGTCTGATTCGCCGAATAGAACGAACTTTTTTTCTTTGATAAGCCAAGCGAAAAGCATGCTGTCAGCTCCTATCCATACTTTTCCTTGCTGGTCGCATACGATCAAAGTGATTTCACTAAATAGAGAGGTCGGGATCGGAGTCTGTATTTTGGTGGCGGGATTGTAGTGTACCAATCCGTAATTGTTCCCAATCCAGAAGTTTCCCTCTTCGTCTCTTGAAACGGAGTTGATGGTCGTGTCTTTCCAGCATCTGTATAGGGCTTTCAGCCGGTTTGTATGGTTGTCCAGTTCATATATGTGCTTCGTATCATTTAGATAAGTGGTGTTCCTATAATTGCCGATTGGCAGGAGAGCACCGATAATATCTTGTTCTTCCTGTTCTATAGCGGTACTGAAAGTACGTGTATTCAAATCATATATATAGATATGTTCTCCAAGGAACAGAATGCTGTGATGAGTGTTCCGGAGTAGATTTACAGCCTTGCCTCGATTGCATAAGAGTGCTGTTGTTTCAGCGTCGACAATGGTGAAAGGTTGTTTTTCTCCAGTTGCCGGATTGAAAATAAATACTCCTTGTGAGAAAATAGAAATTAATAATTTACCGGGAGTAAACTGACAGATAGAGGCAACTTTGTCTTCCCAGGTTGAGGGATAATGAGTAAATTTCTCTGTGAGCGGATTAAAGTTGTTGATACCTCCTCCGTCCGTGCCTACCCAGATTTGATCTTGAGATTCCTGGAAAAGACTTAGAACGGTATTGTTGCTAAGTCCCCGGTCGTTGCCGGGTGGTACGTCTGTATATGTTTTCATGGAAACTTCCCGGATGCTGATTAGTCCGTTGCGGATGCTGCCTGCCCATATATTGTTGTTGTAGTCGTTGTATAGGCATAAGATAGAGTTGGCGGGAAGTGAATAGTTGTCACTTCCGGGCACATGTTCCAGCAGAGAAAAATGTCCGGTTTCCGGGTCGAGAATATTAATGCCTCCTCCGTCTGTTCCAATCCAGATTTCTCCTTCCCGTTCGGCGAGACTTAGTACAACATTGTTACTTAGAGAAGAGTTGTGGGTAGTATATGTAGCCAGTAGTTTACCGTCGTGTGTCAGGCAGTTCAGCCCTCCGTTGTAAGGGGCTACCCAGATTCTTTTTTGTGAGTCTATGAGTACGTTCATTATTTCCTTTCCGCAATCGAAAGGAGGACGGCGGCATTTTCCGGTATTCAGGTCAAGCAGGAGTAGTCCTTGCCAGCGACTACAACAAAGTAATGTTCGTTTATCCCATAGACTTAGCAGAGTCACATTATAATTGGGCTCTAGGTCAAACGTTTGCAGGAGGCGGAAAGTGGCATCCTGATAATTATAGAAAAAGATTTTATTTTTCGAACCGAATAACACTCCATCATCAGTCAGGCAGACGGAATGGGCGATGATATTATTTCCTGTTTCATCAGTCGGTATAAGAAAGTCATCGCTTTGCCGCTGATAACGTGCCACTCCCTTATCTGTCAGAATCCATATAGTGTTTTGTACATCTTCTATCAGCTGGTAGATTAAATTGTGAGGAATGGAATGAGGGTTGTTTGACTGATGGACATACTTTTTAAGTTCATGTCCGTCATATCGTCCCAGTCCGGAGCGGGTTCCAATCCATACAAAACCTTGTTCATCCGTTAAGATGCATCGTACGGTAGAAGGCAGTCCGTCTTTTAGTGAGATTTGCTTATAGTAATAATGACCGGCTTGAAGAGGGGAGATGCCGATAAACAGTGCGATAAATGCGATGCATAGTAGTAAAAAGGTCTTTCTTCTCATGAGATTAGGTCAGTTAAACTAAAACAAAGATAATACATTCGGATGAATGTTTGTTGAAAAGCAAACTTATTTTGTATTCCTTCAGGTAAAAGAGTTATATATAGTTGCTTTTTTCTATTTAATTTTGTATCTTTAAAACTTTCCGTCCTTCTAAAGATAAGTTGTCCCCTTGTAATGGGATAATAGTCATCTTATAGGGTGCTATTTATCACTTTACAAAATGATTATTGTCACCTTATAAGGGGATGACTACTCGACTGCATAAACTATTATAAATTTCTGTACTGAAAATCTTTAATCTCTGCACTGAAAATCCTTGAATACAATGAGAATTGCTAATTCTTCATCTTATATTCATAGGGAGCCATTCCAACAACTTTTTTAAATAACCGGCTTATTGGAAGTAAAGGCCTGTACACAGCAGATTAGGTAAAGTAGCCGGTTTTTATCAGCGGGAAGATAGTATTATTTAGCTAGATTCTCTATCTTTGCTCGAAAATATACGACTATGATTACCGAAGAACTACAGAAACTTTATCAGTCATATACGGGCGTTCCCGCTGAAAACATAACAGAATTACCGTCTTCCGGTTCCAACCGCCGTTATTTTCGGCTGACGGGTATAGAAACATTGATTGGAGTTTACGGAGCTTCTATCGATGAGAATGAAGCATTTCTTTATATGGCAGGACACTTCCACAAATGTGGACTGCCTGTTCCCGAAGTGCGCATCGTTTCGGAAGATAAGACCTATTATTTGCAGGAGGATTTGGGCGATACTCTGTTGTTCCATGCCATAGAGAAAGGACGTGCTACCAGCGTCTTTTCAGAAGAGGAAAAAGAGTTGCTTCGCAAAACGATTCGTTTGCTTCCTGCCATTCAGTTTGCCGGGGCCGATGGATTTGATTTTTCCCGTTGTTATCCTCAACCGGAGTTCAATCAACGCTCCATTCTGTGGGATTTGAATTACTTTAAATATTGCTTCCTGAAAGCTACCGGTATGGAGTTTCAGGAAGATAAACTGGAAGATGATTTCCAGAAAATGAGCGATGTCTTGCTTCGCAGTTCTTCCGCTACTTTCATGTATCGTGATTTTCAGAGCCGTAATGTGATGATAAAAGACGGCGAACCGTGGTTTATCGACTTTCAGGGCGGACGCAAAGGCCCGTTCTATTATGACATAGCCTCTTTCCTGTGGCAAGCGAAAGCGAAATATCCCGATAGTCTTCGTAAAGAACTGCTGCAAGAGTATATGGAAGCTCTTCGCAAATACCAACCGATTGACGAATCCTATTTTTATAGCCAGCTTCGTCACTTTGTCCTTTTCCGTACGCTGCAAGTGCTGGGAGCTTATGGTTTCCGTGGTTACTTTGAAAAGAAACCGCATTTTATCCAAAGTGTTCCTTATGCCATCGAAAACCTGCGTGAATTGTTGAAAGAAGAATATCCGGAATATCCGTATCTCTGTAACGTTTTGCGAGAGCTTACCGGACTGAAACAATTTACGGACGATCTGAAAAAGCGGCAGTTAACCGTCAAAGTAATGAGTTTTGCCTATAAGAAAGGAATTCCTGATGACTCTACCGGCAATGGAGGAGGTTATGTATTCGACTGTCGCGCCGTGAATAATCCCGGTAAGTATGAGCGTTACAAACCTTTCACCGGACTGGATGAACCTGTAATCACTTTCTTGGAAGAAGATGGAGAAATACTCCGTTTCCTCGATCATGTCTATGCTTTGGTGGATGCCTCCGTGCAACGTTATATGGAACGCGGATTCAGCAATTTGTCCGTCTGCTTCGGTTGCACCGGCGGACAGCATCGTTCTGTTTATTCTGCCCAGCATCTGGCAGAGCACCTGAATCAGAAATTTGGTGTGAAAGTCGAACTGGTGCATCGGGAACAGAATATCGAACATACGTTTGAGGCAACAATCTAAGAAGAGTAAATATTAAAGAAGAAAGTAACCGAAAGAATGAAAGCAATGATATTTGCAGCCGGTTTGGGTAGCCGGCTGAAGCCGCTCACCGATACCATGCCGAAGGCTTTGGTTCCCATAGCCGGACATCCGATGTTGGAACATGTGATCTTAAAACTGAAAGCTGCCGGATTCACAGAAATAGTGATTAATATCCATCATTTTGGCGAACAAATACTTGATTTCTTAGAAGCCAATGAGAATTTTGGGCTTATCATACATATTTCCGATGAACGCGATCTGTTGCTCGACACCGGTGGGGGAATTAAGAAAGCCCGTTCTTTCTTTGAAAACTCCGATGAGCCTTTCCTGATACACAATGTCGATATTCTTTCAGACGTGAATCTGAAAGAATTATATGACTACCATTTACGAAGCGGTGCTGTTGCCACTTTACTGGCCAGCCAACGTAAAACCTCCCGCTATCTTCTTTTTGATACAGATAAGAGACTTTGCGGATGGATAAACAAGGATACGGAACAAGTGAAACCGGAAGGTTTTCAGTATGATTCTTCCCTTTATCAAGAATATGCATTCAGTGGCATCCATGTACTTTCGCCCGCCATTTTTCAATGGATGACCTCTCCCTCATGGGATGGAAAATTCTCTATCATGGATTTCTATCTTGCCACTTGCCGGCAAGTAAACTATGGTGGTTACTTGACAGAAAAGTTGCATCTGATTGATATAGGCAAACCGGAAACATTAGCGAAAGCAGAAGGCTTCTTATACCAAAATGCGAAATAAAGATACTGAAAGAGGCTAAAAGGCCTCTTTCTTTCTATGTAACAAAATATTAAAGTAACTTTGCTTGGATAAACAATCAATATTGTAATACTATACAAATTTTGCTGCATGGAACAGACTTTGGTAAATGGGATAGCTGATAACTTATTGCATAATATCTTTAATGACTTGTCTGTAGGCTTGGAATTGTATGATAAGGACGGTCTCATGATAGATGTCAATTATTCACGGTTGAGATCAATGGGGATAAAAGACAAAAAGGATATTTTGGGCTATAATCTATTCAACTACACCAGTTTCTCTGATGAAATCAAGGAACAGATCAGAAAAGGAGAAACAGTGCGTTTCATGGCAAAATATGATTTTGATGACTTGTGCCGTCTTTTTCCTACTAATCTGTCCGGTATAAAATTCTTCGAGATTACCGTTTCTTTTGTACATAATGATAAGTCTGAAATTACCAATTATATGGTGATAACTCAAGATATCACCGAACGTGTTTTGTGGCAAAACAAATATGACAATCTTTACGAAGAGGTTGTGCGTTCGAAAAAAGAACTTCTTGAGAGCGAACAAAGAATGATCCATTTGATTCGTCAGAATGAATTGGTATTGAACAATATTAATTCGGGATTGGCATATATTGCGAACGACTATATCGTACAATGGGAGAATATCTCGCTTTGTAGTAAAAGCCTTTCTTATGAGGCTTACAAAAAAGGAGAACCTTGCTATCTGACAGCCCATAATCGCACCACTCCTTGTGAGAATTGTGTGATGCAACGTGCCCGGAAATCCGGTCAGGTAGAGTCTATCTTGTTTAATCTGGATAACAAGCATGTCATAGAAGTCTTTGCTACTCCCATATTTAATGAACAGGGAGATGTTGACGGTGTCGTGATTCGTGTAGATGATGTTACCGAGCGGCAGCACATGATTGGTGAACTTGAAAAGGCAAGGAGCCGCGCTGAACAATCCGATAAGTTGAAATCCGCCTTTCTGGCAAATATGAGCCATGAAATCCGTACACCGTTAAATGCTATCGTTGGTTTTTCCGACTTATTGATGGTGACGGAAGATCAAGAAGAAAAAGAAGAATTTATTCAGATTATCAATGCCAACAATGAGTTGCTTTTGAAGCTGATTAACGACATACTGGATCTTTCGAAAATAGAAGCCGGCTCGGTAGAACTGAAATACGAAGATTTTGATTTGGCTGTTTATTTCAACGAATTAGCTGCTTCGATGCATCGTCGTGTAGTAAATCCGCAGGTTCGGTTAGTTCCCGTGAATCCTTATGAAACCTGTACCGTTCGTTTGGATAAAAACCGGTTAGCGCAGATTCTCACTAACTTTGTAACTAATGCTATCAAATATACCTCCAAAGGAATGATTGAAATGGGGTATGAAAAGATAGACGGAAATATTCGTCTTTACGTTCGCGATACAGGTATCGGTATACCGGAAGATAAAAAAGACAAGGTGTTCCATCGTTTTGAGAAACTGGATGAATTTGCACAGGGAACCGGATTGGGACTGTCTATTTGTAAAGCCATCGTTGAGGCTTGCAGAGGAGAGATAGGCTTTGAGTCAGAATTTGATAAAGGGTCTTTATTTTGGGCGGTTTTGCCATGCCAGTTCGAATCGGTTGACAGCGAACCGACTTCTTCACGTCGGAACAATGAGAAGGATGCGAATAAAGAAAATATTCTTGACTCCGAAGAAACAAAAAAAGTACCTAAAAGAGTACTGGTCGTTGAAGATATACAAAGTAACTTCTTTTTGGTATCTTCTATCTTGAAAAACAAATGCCAGTTGTTACACGCACCGAATGGACTGGAGGCAGTTGAGATTGTCCGTACCCAACCGGTGGATTTGGTACTGATGGATATGAAGATGCCTGTTATGGACGGACGTACTGCAACCTCGGAGATCCGGAAGTTCAATGCTGAAATTCCGATTATCGCCCTGACTGCTCATGCCTTTGATGCCGACCGGGTAGCTGCGTTGAAAGCCGGTTGTGATGATTATCTGGTGAAGCCGATCAATGGCGCGAAGTTGATGCAGACTCTGAAAGAGTATGGTTGTTGAAAGGATGGGATTAAAAATATGCTGATCTGAAAAAGGGTATATTCTATTCTTTCAGTTTTTAATATATCAGTCACTTGTTTGTGGTGAAGGAAAAAACGCTCTGCATTTTGGATGAAAGAATGTAGGATTGTTTGTTATCCTGGATAATTCCTGTCTAAAAATAAATAATCCCTCTGTGTTGCTATCTATATGCTTGTTGTTTTCTCGTATGTAGTTTGTTTTATCATTCTTATTTTGTGCGCATGTGATGATGAACTAGCCTATAAACGGGCTTTTCCAAGGGCTTTTATAACTTGGTCGGTGAGTATGGAAGGCTTTCTCGGTGAGGAAGGATGTGTTCCTCACCGAGGAATGGCTTATTGCTCACCGAGGAAAATCATTTATTTCTTTAAAGAAAACGCATATCATCTGAAAATATATGCTGTATTGTGGTAGTAATATGCATATATATGTGATAATATGGATGCTTTTAATTCCGGATTCCCATCTTCAACAGTTTTGTTTTCTTTCTTAATCTGAAAAAAAGAACATTTCTCTTGTTTGTTTGGAGGAATTGAAAGGGAGACGGCTTACTTAAAAGGCTATAAATCCGTAAAGTTTGGGATTGTTTTTTATGTTTATGGATTTAAATAGTTACCTTTGCTAAAAATAGAATATCATGTCCAAATACGTCAATCCTTTTACTGATATAGGATTTAAAATTATTTTTGGTCAACCGGCCAGTAAGAATTTGCTCATCACTTTGTTGAACGAACTACTTGCAGGTGAACATCATATTACAGAACTTACTTTTCTGGATAAGGAAGATCATGCGGACAATGTGAGTGATAAAGGTATCATTTATGATCTTTATTGCCGTACAGCAAGTGGTGAGTATATTATCGTGGAGATGCAGAATCGTTGGCACAGTAATTTTTTAGATCGTACACTTTATTATGTTTGTCGTGCTGTGAGTCGGCAGATAGAATCTCCTTCTTCAAAAGAAGTCCCTGTCCCTGAAGATCCGATGACTGCAAGAGAACCACTTGTCTCTTATGGAAAGCAGTATAGACTACCTACTATATATGGAATTTTCCTGATGAATTTCAAAGAGGAAAATTTAGAGGCTAAATTCCGTACGGATACGGTTCTTTCCGACCGTGATACAGGGAAGATTGTTAATCCGCATCTCCGGCAGATTTATTTGCAATTTCCTTATTTTACAAAGGATTTGTCGGACTGCCATACATTATATGATAAATTAATTTATGCACTGAAGAATATGAGCAATTGGAATAGAATGCCGGATGCTTTGAAAGAACAAGTGTTTGAACATCTGGCGAGATTGGCAGCAGTTGCCGATCTTTCGGAAGAAAATCGTATCGCTTATGATAAGGCATTAGATCGATATAGAGTCAATCAAATCGTAGAGGAGGATAAACGGCGTAAAAACGAAGAGATGCGGAGAAAAGCGGCTGAAGAAGGGATGAAAGAAGGGCTAAAGGAAGGGATAAGAGAAGGAATAAAGGAAGGAATGGAGAAAGGGATGGAGAAAGGAGAGCAAAAGAAGCAAATTGAAATTGCTCGAAAGATGAGGGAGGACGGAATATCCATTGATACAATTATCAAATACACGGGTCTTCAATCTTCTGATATAGAAAACCTATAATATATCTTCGTAGGAAAATTGTTGTAGTTATATTAGGATAAAATATAAAAGAGGCGGGAATATTCAGGAATGAATACTTCCGCTTTCTTTTTTTGATTCGTAAGATGTCCAACAATGTCTATGATGTTTAGATATATCGATGAAATGGACGATTTTAGACAAATTTGGAAGAATCGTAGCTAAAATAGAACATTCTTTGCCTTTAATATAGCCTACATTTGTGATCGTGATTGTCAAAAGGGACAGCACAATTATTAAATAAAGCTAATCTTAATTATTAAATTTATGAGAAACAAATTCCTATTTCTTTGTCTCTTCCTTTTTGGAACGTTGACAGCTTGTAAAGACACAAAATGGGTAGACGTTCCAACTGGTACTCCTCCTGAAGGTGCAATCACAGGAAAACCTGGTGAACCGGAAGAACCGGATGATCCTACTGTAAAATCATTCATTAATTGCTCTTACATTCGGGGGGATTTTTTTGAAATAAACCGTATTTCGGCAGCCAGTATGGGTGCTTGTACGGATTTGATTTATTTGGCAGCGCGTCCTTATGCAAATGGTGAGGTAGCTTTTGAATTGCCGTTGAATGATGCGACGATGACAAACGTATCTCATACAGGCACTTTTCAAGGTCGTAATGGAGTGGTTAAATTTGAAGGAACAAGTTTTATGAATGGCGGTGATGGATTACTTCACTCTGCTGATGGGGCCTTTAATAAATTCACCTTTGGTACCTATATATATATAAGTGAATGGGTGGACGGAGCTTTTCTCTTTAAGAAAATGGATGGAAACTCCACGATCATTGCTTTTCAAATGGGTGCGACAGCTAATAGTTTGAAACTGTCTATTGGAAGTTCGGTTGCAACCGTTACCACTCCTGATCTGGCAACAGGCTGGCACTATATTGGGCTGACTTATGAACAGGGAACGGCGAAACTTTATGTGGATACAAACAATACTGCAATAAGTTTTGTAGGTGCTCTCCCTAATGAAGTACCTAATACACGTACTGATTTTTTGATTGGAGATAAATTTAAAGGTTATTTAGATGAAACTTTTGTAAGCAGTCTGCTAGTAGGTACATCAGGTAGAAATCCTATCACCTTTGACAATTGGAATAATTCCAAAATACTTGCTTACTGGAAATACGATGATGCCACGAAACCTGGCAAGGATTCACATTCCTGGCTGGGGCGTTTGAATAATATACGTACCGCTTTACAGGGACAACAGGGAGATAGAAGATTGCGCTTGGGCATTGCCGGTGGAGAATGGAAAAAGATGATGGCTGATGCCACTGCTCGCACAAGATTTGCTTCCGAGGTGAAGAAGATTATCGAACAATATGATTTTGATGGAGTTGATTTTGATTTTGAATGGCCTACAAATACGAATGAATTTAATAATTATAGTGCAACAGTTATCCAAATGCGTTCTACATTAGGAAAGTATGTTTACTTCACTGCGTCTTTGCATCCGGTTTCTTTTAAAATATCTCCGGAAGCTATTGATGCACTGGATTTTATCTCTTATCAATGTTATGGCCCTGCAGTGATGCGTTTTCCTTATGAGCAATTTGTAAAAGATGGAGAAATGGCTATAACATATGGAATTCCTAAGAATAAACTAGTGATGGGAGTCCCTTTCTATGGTTCTACGGGTAGTCTGATTGCTGCCTATTATGATTTCGTGAATGACGGTCTGGCTACTACGATTGAGGATACATATACATATAAAGGAAATACATATACTTTCAACAGTGTAGAAACGATTCGCAAGAAAGCGAGATATGTGTGTGAAGAAGGCTTTGCAGGTATTATGAGTTGGGATTTGGCAACGGATATTGACGTAACCAATAATAAGTCTTTGTTGAAGGCCATAAAAGAAGAGTTTGAATATTATGCGAATCCGACGGAATAAAAGAGAATCTAAATTAATCAAATACAATATTATGGAAAAAAAGAAGTTCATGCGAGTACAGAAATTTTTGATTCTGTTTCTGATACTCCTGCTATCCTTTCCTTTGAGTGCGTTGGCACAGCAACAAATGATAAAAGGACAAGTGGTAGATGATAAAGGTGAAACCATTATCGGCGCCACAGTGATGGTGAAAGGTTCTAAAGATGGGACGCTGACTGACATTGACGGTAACTTTTCCGTGAAAGGGAAAGTAGGTAACACATTGGTTATTTCTTATGTCGGTTTTACTCCCCTTGAAATAAAGGTGACAAAAGCAGAAGGCAACCGATTTACGTTAAAAGAGGATACAAAAGTCTTGGATGAAGTGGTAGTAGTAGGTATGGATAAACAGAAACGAAGCACCATTACGGCGGCGGTGGCTACTGTAGGTTCCGATGCTATTGTCAACCGTCCGGTTACTGACCTCACGAGTGCCCTTCAGGGTAATGTAGCCGGTTTAAACTTCTCTTCTGATGCGGTTGCTAATGGGGTAGGCGGTGAGACCGGTGCCGAAATTAAATTCAATATTCGTGGTATCGGTTCTATCAATGGAGGCGAACCTTATGTATTGGTAGACGGAGTGGAGCAAAGTTTGCAGAATGTGAATCCTGCCGACATTGAAACCATCAGTGTTTTGAAAGATGCTTCTGCTGCTGCCGTTTATGGTGCACGTGCCGCCTATGGTGTGGTTATCGTCACTACCAAAAGTGGTAAAAAGGAAAAAACACGTATATCATACAGTGGTACTGTAGGATTCAGTTCTCCTATTAATATGCCCCAAATGATGAATTCTATTGAATTTGCCAATTATCTGAACGAACGAGATGATAACGATGGAGTAAAACACTCGATTCCTGATGCGCTCATCGAAAAGATGCAGGGCTTTATGGAGAATCCTTATTCGGAAAAGTTTCCGGGCATAGGACCTAATGCGGACGGTACCGGTTGGGCAGGTTCTAAAGATGCTGTGTATGCCAATACCGACTGGTATGATTACTACTTTAAAAAAGCTTCCATCCGTCATTCTCATAATCTGAGCGTAACGGGAGGTTCTGATAAATTTAATTATTACGTAGGTTTGGGATATATTTACCAGGAAGGATTACTGGATCAAGTGGACGATAACTTGAGTAAGTACAATGTAAACTCGAAGTTTCAGATCCGAGCCAATAAATGGTTGAAGTTTAATTTCAATAATAACCTTTCGCTGAATATACTGAAGCGTCCGATGGCTAACCAGACCATTTTTTATGGAACTATCGGAAGCAGCTTTCCGAATTCTCCTACCCATCTTCCTGTAAAGTCGGAATATAATGACAATTCCGAATACCGTTATCTGAAACAATCGCATTATGTGCAGAACAGAATTTCTGATGCGATGTCGTTTGCCACTACGATTACTCCGCTGGAAGGTTGGGATATTGTAGGTGAAATGAAAGTACGCTTCGATGTGGAAAACAATGACTTCAAACGCGGATATCCCACTGCTGAAAAGCCTGACGGAACGTTGGATATAAGTAAGGGAACCAAGCAGGGGTATCAATATCCGGGCATGAACTGGAAAAACTCTAATTGGGGCTCTTATACACGCGGTAATACTTTCAACTACTACCTGTCTCCAAACGTATCGTCATCCTACACACATGCTTGGGGCGACCACTTCTTTAAGGCGATGGCGGGTTTCCAGATGGAACTGCAAGAAAATTCGAATGGTTATACTTATAAAGACGGATTGCTGACTAGTGATATATTCTCTTTTGTGAATGCTAACGGGCAAGTATTGGCAGGTGAAGACCGGACGCATTGGGCTACAATGGGTATGTACGCTAAACTGAATTGGAATTACAAGGAGATTTATTTTCTGGAATTCAGTGGACGTTATGACGGTTCTTCCCGTTTTGCTCCGGGAAATCGCTGGGGATTGTTCCCTTCTTTCTCAGCCGGTTATGACATTTCTCGTACCGACTATTTCAAAGCTTTGAATCTGCCGGTTTCTCAGTTGAAAGTACGTGTTTCTTACGGTCGCTTGGGTAATCAGAACGGAGCGGGACTCTACGATTACCTTGGGATTCAGAGTTTGACCTCCGATTCACCCAATGCTTGGCTGTTGCCCGGTGTGCAAGCTACTCCTCAAAAAGGAACTTTAGCCACTACGCCTAAGATGATCAGTTCGTATATTACGTGGGAGAAGGTGGATAATGCCAACTTAGGTATCGACTTGATGTTGTTGGATAACCGACTGTCTATTACTGCCGATATTTATCAGCGTACCACGCGCGACATGATTGGACCTGCTGAAGCTATTCCGAATCTCGGAGGTATTAGTACGGATGACCGTGCGAAGGTCAATAACGCTACTTTACGTAATCGTGGTTGGGAATTGTCTGTAAACTGGCAGGACCAGTTGAAATGTGGTTTTAGCTATGGCATAGGATTCAATGTATTCAATTACAAAGCTGTTGTCACCAAATATAATAATCCGGAGGGGTTGATATACAACAATCATACCGGTTTGGCAACTAATAAAGGATATTATGAAGGAATGGACGTTGGTGAGATTTGGGGATATGAAGCGAATGATCTCTTTTTGTCCAATCGTGAAGTGGATGCATACCTCAGACAAGTAGATCTTAGTTTCTTTAAGTCCGGTGACAAGTGGCAACGAGGCGACTTGAAATACATTGATTCCGACGGTGACGGTAAAGTGGGTCCGGGTAAGGGCACATTGGCCGACCATGGTGATTTGAAAATTATCGGTAATGCTACTCCCAAATACAGTTTCGGTATCAATCTAAACGTAGGATATAAGGGATTTGAAATATCCACTTTGCTGCAAGGAGTTGCCAAGAGAGATTTCCCGATGGCCGCCAGTACTTACCTATTCGGTGGTAAAGAATGGTTCAAGGAGCATCTCGATTATTTCAGTCCCGAGAATCCCAATGGATATCTGCCTCGACTGACGACCGATGCCCAGACAACGAATGCCAATACGGGATACAATACTACCCGCTATATGCTGAATGCGGCATATATGCGTATGAAGAACTTGACAGTATCCTATACTTTTAAGCCTCAATTGTTGAAGAATATTGGACTAAGTAACCTGAAAGTATACTTTACATGCGATAACCTGTTTACCATCAGTAAACTGCCGAATCAGTTTGATCCGGAAACCCTTAATCAGGTGAACGCGTGGGCAGGCGGAAGTAACGCGGCTGCTCCGGGACTTACCTCGGCTCAAAATCAGAATGGTAACGGAAAGGTGTATCCGATGAACCGTAATTTCGTGTTTGGACTTGATTTTACATTTTAATTAAAGAGGAACGCTATCATGAAAAATAAAATAATTATCCTGACTGTTTTTGCAGGCTTACTGTTGTCGGCGTGTTCCGACTATTTGGACCGTAAACCCTATACGCAGCCTAACAATGAAGATTTCTTGAAAACCAGAGAGAATGTAGAGAGCTATATAAATAATTTGTATACTTCTCTACCGGCTCCGGCTCAATATGGTATTGGTGTCAGAGGAGAAGAGGTGAACAGTGACAATATCCTTTCGGAAAAGTATGATATGCGCCTGAATGGAGAGAATAATCAATTCAGTGGTTCTGACGATTGGAATAAAGGCTATAAAAACTTGCGTATGGTGAATTACTTTTTCCATTATTACGCAGTTTCCGAGGTGGACGAGACGGACGAAGTGCTTTCATTGAGAGGGGAAGCGTATTTCTTCCGTGCTTATTGGCACTTCTATCTGCTCACACGTTTTGGTAATATTCCCATTATGGATGACTTCTGGGATGGCAATGCTACGTTGGGCGGTTTGCAAATTCCGGCGACAAAACGTGCGGATGCAGCCCGTTTCATCCTGAACGATTTGAAAGCGGCTATTGGGTTGATACCGGAGGCTCGTGCTAATTTACATTCCCGCAGTAAATACAGTGGATTGCGTGTCAACAGAGAAACGGCCATGATTCTGGCTATGCGAGTTGCTTTGTACGAAGGTTCGTGGGAGAAGTATCACAAAGGAACTGATTTTGCAACGGAAGATAACTCTGAAGAGTTTTTTAAGGAAGTGATGAACTGGGGAGATCAATATTTGTTCCCGGTCGGACTGACTTTGCATATGACAGCAACCAATCCGAAAGCTACCAATATAGATGACGCTTTTTCGGAGCTATTCAATTCAAACGATCTTTCCAACATTAGCGAAGTGACTTTTTGGAAAAAATATTCAATAGCTGATGGCGTGTTCAATACCGTTACTCAACAGCTTAGCGGTGGAGTAACAGATAATGTGAAGCCTTCGGGACTATCCAAGTCTTTGGTGGATAACTTTCTGAATGTGGATGGTACGCCGGTTGACCCAACCGATGAAAAGTATAAGGACTTTAATGAGGTATTTAAAGATCGTGACGGAAGACTTTTGGCCATGGTGATGCATACCGGTTGTAAGTTCAAATCTAATAGCTTGATGAATGTGAGAGCGTATGACGAGACAGGTACCGAAGAAGAACAAAAGGAAAGGAATAAAGATATTTCATCTCCGCGCTTGAATGGGGATGGTATTTACAAGAACGTGACCGGGTTCCATACTCGCCTTGGCATTGATACGACCTATGTAACCGGCAATTGTGAAACGGCTCATGTCATGTTCCGCTATGCCGAAGGATTGCTTTGTTATGCTGAAGCTGCCGCCGAATTGGGGCTGTATAACGATGGCGTGGCAGAGAAAACATTGAAGCCATTGCGTCAAAGAGCCGGTGTGGCCTATGTTACTCCGGCGGCTGATCCTCACTTCCCTTTCCAAGGCCTGCCGCCGGCAGTGCAGGAGGTACGTCGGGAAAGACGCTCAGAGCTATCTCTGCAAGGTTTTCGTTTGGATGACTTGATGCGTTGGAGGGTAGCCGGAACGTTGAAAGGTGTGGAAGGACGCGGACGTGGAGCTTATCTGGGCAAAGACGGTGTGCTTTATCTGAGCTTTTCGCCTGCATTGCGGAAAGAAGGACTGAATCATGTACTGACAGATAATGAAGGATGGATGGATCCGTTGAAAGAGTACTTGCCTGAAGGCTACAAGTTTAATGAAGATCGTGATTACTTGTTACCCATACCACCGGATGAAATCCAGATGGACCATGAGCTGAATCAGAATCCGGGATGGCCGACTAAGTAAGGGAACTGAATAAAATTCATTTATGATAATTAGATAGATAAAGATATGAAGAACATATTATATAAAATATTTCCGATATGCTTGTTGACCATGGGGTTGACTGGGTGTGAGGAAGAAACGAAATACCGCCCTCTGCCGGAAATCGTGCCATTAACGATGAGCATCAATGACAACGCATTTGCGATGGGAGAACACTTGAAAGTGAATATTAATGTGGAACCGGATGCTGATGGCAAGGAGGTTGTAGCAAATGAAGATTTTGATATTTACTTTACGGCGAAAGCCGGAACGGAGGATGCTTCGAATGTATTCGAACAGTTCAATGGAATCGTTACTTTTCCGAAGGGGGAGAAACAGATTCAGGTGGATTTTCCGATAAAGGCATCCGGACTGACGGGTAGTACTGCTATAAACTTTACGGCTTTTGCCCGTGGTTATAAGATGGAAGGCTCCAGTCAGGTAATTAAGGTTTCCGATTATTATCGGATAATGGCATCATTGGAGAACAATGCGGAGAATGTAGTAATGGAAGGTGGTAAGTTTGTATTAGTTGCAAAGATTGAAAAACCAAGTTCCGTACCTCTTAATATGAAAATTACTCCGAAAGAAGGGGAAGGAGATAGGTATGAAAATTTACCTTCTACATTAACAATTCCTGCAGGAAGAACTTCGGCAAAAAGTGATGCTGTAACTATTAAACAGGATTTTGAAATGACAGGGGATTTGCAACTGGTATTGAATCTGGAGAGTGATTCTCCAGCGAATCCGATGATAAATTCTACTCTGACTATAACTATGACTGATTTGGAATCTATGGGAGATCCTAATCTGTTTGATATAACGAAGGTGTATGAATTCCCGGATAGGCCGTTTATGTCTGATAAAAATAAAACTGCAATTGAAAGTTGGTTTACGGGAGATAAAATAGCTATGAATAAGAATAGCGCTCATCCCACTTCAGCTTTGAAAGATAAAGATTGGGTATTATGCAATGCGATAGAGTTCCATTATATTAATAATAGTTTTAGTGGCGGAAATAATACCCCTAATGCTTTCGGACATCGTATTTCTTGGGCCTTTTCTGATATTAATGATGCACCGTCACAGAAAATACAAGCTGTGAATAATGCAAAATGTACAAATATAACCAATGAAGGTATTTTAAATATGTGGGTGGATAAAAATGTTCAGGGGACTGGTGCCATGACTGCTACCAAGGATTACGGTGTCGCCGCATTGCAATGTTCTAAATTTGGTGGTATTTTTGCCCCACAACATACTCGGTTCTTTCCTGGTATGAGAATTGAAGTGAAGGCGCGTTTGAGAGGAATACGGACTGGTTTTGTTCCGACAATCGGACTTAAAAATCAGAAAAATTCCCTTCCGAACACGAAAGATGAGATCGATATTCTCAAGAACACTCAAGGTTCTGTAATTACTCAGGCTGTAACTGTTGATAATGAGATAGGTTCAAAGAGTGTAGCAATACCTCAAGCGAATGAATGGAATATATATTGGGTGGAACTTGTGGATGAAAATATAATCAATTTAGGAATTAATGGAGCAACCAATCTGACTGTGAATCGTACACAATCTCCTGACAGGTGGCCATTCGACAAGGCTGGAACTCCTGCTACTGCTAATCCTGATCCTGCTACTGCTGCTGGTGGCAGTGCCGGTCTCTACTTCTTTATGAGATTGGCTGAAAGCTCGGAACGGGCTGCTGGTAAAGCGCCTGAAGGTTGGGATAATGTACTGAAAAGTATTGCCAATTGTGAAACGGATGATAATACGCCTCGAATGGAAATTGATTGGATTCGTATCTATACAAATAAGAATTATGTACAGACTGATGCTGAAAAAGTCTGGGCTAATCAGTTATTTTATTAATGCTATCTCTTTCAATTAGCTTTCAATAGTGTGAAATGAATTTTATGCCGGAAGCTATCGTTAGAAGGCGATATGCTTCCGGCTATTTATTAGTCAATTATGCAGAAATGGAGATTATTGGAAATTAAATGGTAATTTGTGGAAGTTAAATAGATGGCTGTCCTCTATCTTTGCTGACACAATCTTATACAAATTAGTATTTATGGAAAAATTGCAACCAAACTTATTCTTTCCTTTAGCAGGAGTAGCAGCTG
>ERZ772882.1892-NODE-1892-length-20422-cov-3.499190_pt1 | contig 20422 bp, 19 predicted proteins | sample MGYA00580576_ERZ772882 | MGnify/ENA primary metagenome ERZ772882 (study PRJEB29015, sample SAMEA2737658) | human gut metagenome | biome: human gut; feature: human-associated habitat; material: faeces | place: China | collected 2012 ... | reverse complement strand
AAAAAGGTTAATGAAAATAGACCAGTAAACTGGAATTTATGCTCATCTTTCTTCATCATAGATGATGGTAACTACGGATTTTGAACCATGTATACCCTTTTTTCGTATATCATCAAAGTCAAGAACAAGGCTATCAGGAGAAATGGAATCCTTATAGACTATTGTATAGTCTATCCAAGCGGGGCTTTCATTTTTCGTAATTTTTTCTCTGTTATATACATACTTCAAGAAATCCCAACTAATTCCTTCCAGGTATGAACCACTGTCTGTTTCCACTTCCATGCTGATAATATTTTGAACTGGGATTTGCTTTATATGTTCGACAAGGTCTTTCCTATTTTCGATTTCTAGCTTTTGCATTTTGTTATTTCCTTCTTTATAAGCCCCGATTCGTTGAATTGATGTTCAGTATAGCGCAAACGGGCCTCAATAGCAAGCCCCTTTGCCCCAAAAGACCAGCGAGCCTTTTGGGGCAGTTTTTAGCCCAGCAGTTCCTCGATCTCTGCCTTCGGCATGTAGCCGATGGCCTTGTTCATGACCTCGCCGTGTTCCACGACCACCAGCGTGGGGATGCTGGCGACGCCGAATTCCATGGCAAGCTCCACTTCCTCGTCCACGTTGATCTTGCCCACGGCGATATCCTCCCGCTCCTGAGCGATCTCCTCCACAATGGGGCCGACCATCCGGCACGGGCCGCACCAGGGCGCCCAGAAATCCAGCAGCACGGGCTTATCGCTGTTTTTCACAAGCTCGTCGTAATTGGCCTTCGTAATGTGCATGACGGACATAACAATTCCTCCTTGGTATTTTTCTGTGCCTATAGTATACCCTAATTTTGAAAAAAGCGCAAGGGGCGCGTCGAGCGTGCGGACAATTTGACATTTTGCCGCCCATCTGCTATGATACCCTGAAAGAAACGGGAGGACACCAATATGAGCAAATGTGAATTCTGCGGCGGATGCAGCGGCGGCTGTTCCGGGTGCGGTCTGGAGCTGGAGCTTACGGAAGAAGAGATCTGCTTTCTGCACCGGCTGGGAGAGTGCGCCTTTCTGCCGGTGATTCAGGAAAAGGAAGCGCCGGTTTTCCCGGAGGAAGCGGGAAAAGAGCTTCTGCTGCAATGTCTGGAGAAGAAGGGTCTGATTTCCCTTGACTATGACAAGCCCCTGAAAGATTACCATGCCCCCGCCTATGACGCCAGTCCCGTCCGGGGCAGCATGGCGCTGACCAAACGGGGACAGGACGTTCTGGAGCTGATGGAATATCAGGGCGTCCGCTGACCATCCGGCGACGTTTGCCGGAAAAAAGAGACATAGAGAAGTGTTATTTATGAACAACAATGAATACCGCGTGGGCGTCAACCGCGGATTGCCTGTGGGGATGGGATATTTTTCGGTGAGCTTCGGCTTCGGCGCCATGGCCGTGTCGCAGGGCTTGAAAACGCTGGACGCGGTGCTGATCTCCGCCACGAATCTGACCAGCGCGGGGCAGTTCGCGGGGCTGACCCTCATCGTCGCCGCCGCCACGCTGTGGGAAATGGTGCTGACGCAGCTGGTCATCAACAGCCGCTACGCCCTGATGAGTCTGGCGCTGAGCCAGCGGATGGGCGAGAAGATCGGCCTGCTGCCCCGGCTTCTGATCGCGTTTTTCAATACAGATGAAATTTTCGCCCTCGCCATGGCGCGGGAAGCACCCCTGACGGTGCCGTTCCTGCTGGGGCTGGGGACGCTGCCCTTTATCGGCTGGACGCTGGGGACGCTGTGCGGCGCACTGGCCGGGTCGATCCTGCCGCTCTCCATCCGGACGGCGCTGGGGGTCATGCTCTACGGCATGTTCATCGCCATCGTGGTGCCCCCCGCGAAGAAGAACCGGGACATTTTTGTCGCGGTGGTGCTGGCGCTGATCTTCAGCAGCCTGTTTTCCTGGACGCCGGGGCTGAAAACCGTTTCCCCGGGACTGTCCATCGTGATCTGCACCGTGGCAGCCGCCGCCATCTGCGCCGTGCTGTTCCCGGTGAAGGAAGAGAGGGAAGCGGCATGAACATTTATCTGTACATCCTCGCCATGGCGCTGACGACCTATCTTATCCGCGTCCTGCCCATGACGATCTTCCGCAAGCCCATTAAGAGCCGTTTTTTGCGCTCGTTTTTGTACTACGTTCCCTATTGCTGCCTGACGGCCATGACGTTCCCCTCCATCCTCAGCAGCACCGCTTCTATCTTAAGCGGCGCGGCGGCACTGGTGGTAGCGGTGATTCTGGCCTACCGGGGCAAGAGTCTGATCGTGGTCGCCCTCAGCAGCAGCGCCGCGGTGCTGGTCGTGGAATGGGCAATGAGCCATTTGTAAAATAACTGTGTATTCCTCCGCTTCGCCTTGACGAGCGGAGGAATCTTTGTTATAATGCGCCGTGAAGAGGGAGTAGTCGGCGCACAACGCGGGACTGAATCGACATACTGGTGAGGCCCCGGTTCAGCCTGAAATGACGAGACTTTTGCAGGCCGGCACAGTCTCTTCGTTTCTCTGTGCTGACTTGTATTCAGTACGGAGGATTTTTTATGGGAATCGGAGAACTGTTCTTGCTGGCGGTAGGGCTGAGTATGGACGCCTTTGCGGTATCCGTATGCAAGGGTCTTGCCATGAAAAAGGCAACGCTGAAGGCGGAGGCGACCTGCGGCCTCTGGTTCGGCGGCTTCCAGATGCTGATGCCCGTGACCGGCTTTTTCCTTGGCTCGCTGTTTGCCGAAGCCATTGAAGCGTTCGACCACTGGGTCGCCTTCGGTCTGCTGGTCATCATCGGCATCAACATGCTGAAGGAAGCGCTGGAGAAGGAAGACGAATCCGGCGACGACCCGGAAAAGGACGCCGACCTGTCCGTCAGGACCATGTTTCTCATGGCCGTGGCGACTTCCATAGACGCGCTGGCCGTCGGCATTTCCCTTGCCATGGTCGGCAGCGTGAACATCTGGCTGGCGGCGGCGTTTATCGGTATCTGCACCTGCCTGCTGTCCGCTCTGGGCGTGAAGATCGGCAACGTGTTCGGCAGCCGGTATGAGAAAAAGGCCGAGTTTGCCGGCGGCGTCATTCTGATTCTGCTGGGCGTGAAGATCCTGCTGGAGCATCTGGGGGTTCTGGCGTGAAGCGCACAAAGCGCCGCATGACGCTGTGTACTGTGCTTCTGCTTTGCAATCTGGTCTTTATCTGGGGCAATTCCCTGCTCCCGGCGGAAGTCTCCGGACAGATCAGCGGCACGCTGAAGGCGCTGCTGGACGGCGTGTTCACTCCCGGCGAAGCGGTTCCCTCCGGCGGCGACGGCCTGCTGCGGAAATTTGCCCACTTTGCCGAGTTCGGCGCGTTGGGACTTTTGCTTGGCTGGCTGTTCGGGATGCTGGGAAAAAAGCGGCTTCCGGCGTTCGCGCTGGGCGTGGCCGCTGCCTGCATCGACGAGACCATCCAGATCTTCGTCCCCGGCCGCGGCCCCGGCATCCGGGACGTGTGCATTGACAGCTGCGGCGCGGCCGCCGGTATGCTCCTGCTGTTTTTGGGGCATGCTTATTGGAAGAGACGATTTACCCGAAATAATTTCAGGAGGAAATGAAACATGAAAAGATTTTTAACTGCAATTCTGGCGGCAGCCATGGCGCTGTCCCTGCTTTCCGGCTGTGCCGGATCCAAGCCCACGGAAACCACCTCCCCCGATCAGGTGGAGGGAACCGTGGAAGAGCTGCTGAACGAAATCGTTGCCCAGCAGCCGGTGGAGTTCGACGGCGGCGTCGAGACCATCGACCTCACCGACACCAGCGAGGAGGGTCAGTGGGCCATCAAGAGCAGCACCGGTCTGGATAACGCCGGCGTACTGACGGAGGCTGCGGTGTTCGAGCCGATGATCGGCTCCATCGCCTTTTCCATGGTCATGGTGCGGGTCGCCCCGGGCGAGGACATCAAGTCCGTCGCCGAAGCCATGAAGTCCGGCATCAACCCCCGCAAGTGGGTCTGCGTGGAAGCGGACGACATGCTGGTCACCGGCTACCGTGACGTGGTGATGCTCATTATGCTGGACACCAGCTACGACCTCACCGCCCAGTCCTTTGTGGACGCCTTCGGCAAGGTCGTCGGCGAACCCGAATTTGTGATTTAAGGTTTCCAAAATGGCAGCGATGGAATCGCTGCCATTTTTATAAGAGTTCTCAGGAGCGAACACGCCTATGGTTTTTTCAAGCATTCCCTTCCTATATTATTTCCTCCCGGCGGTGCTGGCGGTGTATTTTCTCACGCCCCGGAAGGGGAAAAACGCCGTTCTGCTCCTTGCCAGCCTGATTTTTTACGGCTGGGGGGAGCTGCGGCTGCTGCCCCTGATGGCGTTCACCATCCTGCTGTGCTACGTCTGCGGCCTGGGCATCGAACGCTCCCGGAAGCGGAAAAAGCGCTGGCTGCTGGCGTCCATCGTCATCAGCGTGGGGCTGCTGGGGGTTTTCAAGTACGCGGACTTCTTCATCGGCAGTCTGAACGCCGTCACCGGCCTGAAAATTCCCCTGCTTCATCTTGCGCTGCCCGTCGGCATCAGCTTTTACACCTTCCAGTGCCTGAGCTACACCATCGACGTCTATCGCGGCAGCGTCCCGGCACAGAAGAACCTCATCAACTTCGGCGCGTATGTCGCCCTGTTCCCCCAGCTGATTGCAGGCCCCATCGTCCGCTATGCGGACATCGCACGGGAGCTGGAGCACCGGGAGCACAGCTGGGAAAACGCGGCGGTGGGTCTGCGGCGGTTTCTGGTAGGGCTGGGGAAAAAGGTCATCCTTGCGGATAACTTTGCCCTGCTGATCCGGCTGTTCCGACAGAGCGGCGAAAAATCCGTCCTGTTTTACTGGATGTACGCCGTGGCCTTTGCCCTGAACATTTACTTCGACTTTTCCGGCTATTCCGACATGGCCATCGGTCTTGGGCGGGTGCTGGGGTTCCATTTTGTGGAGAATTTCAACTACCCCTACCTCTCCAGAAGCGTCACGGAGTTCTGGCGGCGGTGGCATATCAGCCTTGGCAGCTGGTTTCGGGACTATGTATATATCCCCATGGGCGGCAGCCGGGTCAGCCGCTGGCGGTGGGTTCTGAACATCCTCACCGTGTGGATGCTTACGGGGCTGTGGCACGGCGCGGCGTGGAATTTCGTGCTGTGGGGGCTGCTGTTTGCCGCGCTTCTGCTGGCGGAAAAGTGGATTCCCGTCCTGCAAAGGCTGCCGGGCGTCCTGCGCCATGGCTATGTGCTGCTGGCGGTAGTCCTCAGTTTCGTCCTGTTCAACGCGGACAGTCTTGCGCAGGCGGGGCAGGACTTTGCCGGACTGTTCGGCTTCGGCAGCCTGAGCCTGACCTCCGCCGAAACGCTGTACTACCTGAAAAGCTATGCCGTCCTGTTCGTGCTGGGCATTCTCGGCTCCACGCCAGTGGTGAAAAACGCGGCGCGGCGCATTGACGGAACGAAGGCGGGCGCTGTGCTGGAAGCCGCGGCAATGCTGGCGTTGCTGATCGTCTGCACGGCCTATCTGGTGGACGGCTCCTTCAGCCCGTTCCTGTATTTCCGGTTTTGAGGGGGCGAAGGTATGAAAAATCGAATTTGCGCAATCATTGTTGCGGCTGTCTGGGCGGTGCTGGCTGTGTGGGCATGGCTGGCGCCCAGCCGGGACATTTCCGTCGCGGAGCGCCGCCAATTGGCACAGAAGCCTGCCATTCAGACAAAGACGCTGCTGGACGGCAGCTTCATGACGGATTTTGAGGACGCCAGTCTGGATCAGTTCCCCCTGCGGGATACTTTCCGCGAGGCGAAATCCCTGTTCCACCGCTTCGTCCTGCGGCAAAGCGACAAAAGCGGCATTTATATCTCCCAAGGCTATGCTGCGGCACAGGAATATCCCCTGAGCGAAGCCTCGGTCAACCACGCGCTGGAGCGGTTCAGCAGCGTATACGAAACCTATCTTTCCTCCACCGATTCCAAAATTTACCTTGCCATCGTCCCGGACAAAGGATTCTATCTGGCACAGTCCGCCGGGCAGCTGTCCCTGGACTATGACCGACTCTTTGCCATGGTGGAGGACGGGATGCCCTGGGCCTCTCCCATCCGCCTGACGGACAGCCTGTCCATTCAGGACTATTACCGCACCGATACCCATTGGCGGCAGGAGCGGCTGCTCCCGGCGGCACAGGCGCTGTGTCAGGCACTGGGGGTGTCCTCTCCCCGGCAGGAGGATTACACCGTCACCCCGCTGGAAAAGCCCTTCTACGGCGTGTACTACGGTCAGGCAGCGCTGCCCATGCAGCCGGACACCATGTACCTGATGGAAAGCAAGCTGCTGGACGAATGCCGGGTGTACGATTACGAAGCAGGAGAAACCACCGCTGTCTACGACATGACCAAGCTAAGCAGCAAAGACCTGTACGACGTGTATCTCTCCGGTGCCCGGAGCCTGCTGACCATCGAAAACCCCAACGCGGCCACCGGCCGGGAGCTGATCGTATTCCGGGATTCCTTCGGAAGCAGCATGGTTCCGCTGCTGGTAAACGACTACGCCAAGGTGACGCTGGTAGACCTTCGGTACATCCGAAGCGACTATCTGGGGCAGTTTCTGGACTTTCACGGTCAGGACGTGCTGTTCCTCTACAGCACGCTGCTGCTGAACAACAGCGCGGCAATCAAATGAAGCATCAAGGGCGCTCCGATGAAAGCGGAGCGCCCTTAATGCAAAAAAAGTCCACTGTAATCTTACGACTACAGTGGACCTGGCAGAGGATGAGGGATTCGAACCCCCGCAAACGGAGTCAGAGTCCGGTGTGCTACCGTTACACAAATCCTCTATATAATACCTGGTGGAGACAACAGGACTCGAACCTGTGACCTCATGCGTGTGAAGCATGCGCTCTAACCAGCTGAGCTATGCCTCCATACCGAAGCAGAGCTTATTATACCACGTTTTTCCGGAAAGTCAACCACTTTTTCCGGAATTTCCTTTTTTCTTTTTGCGCCCCGCCCTGAAAAGGACGGGGCGCATGAGGCTTGTTCACCTGTATGGCTGCACGTATCGTTCATGGCTCAGACTTTGCGGTCGCGCGTGGGCACCGGAGACAAGTCCGAGCATGGCGTAGATCGAAACCACCGAGGAGCCGCCGTAGCTGATCAGCGGGAGGGTCAGGCCGATAACGGGCATAACGCCGATGCACATGCCGGTGTTGATCATCACCTGGAACATCAGCGCGGACGCGGCACCGTAGCATACCAGACGGCGCATATAGTCCTGGCAGTGCATACCCACATAGATGCACCGGGCGATGATGGCCATTTCCATAATCATGATCGCAAGGCACCCCACGAAGCCCAGCTCCTCGCCCATGGACGAGAAAATATAGTCCGTGTGCTGGGCGAACAGGCTGCCGCTCTGGGTACGGTTGCCGTTGAACAGCCCCTGCCCCGTCAGGCCGCCGCCGGTGAGGGAACGCAGGTTCATCATGGAGTGATAGCGCTCGTTGATGCCCATGGGGTCGATGGTGTCGTCAACCAGAATCAGAAACCGGTTCTGCTGATATTCGCCCAGGAACTGCCACAGGATCGGGAACGCCGCCACGATCAGGCCGATGGCCAGGACGAACCACCACAGGCTGACGCCGCCGCCGAAGGCCATGCCGATGAAGATAAACACGAAGATCAGGGAAACGCCCGCGTCGCCGGACAGCACCATGTTCAGTCCCACCAGCAGTCCCAGATGAAGGCACATGTGCATAATAGACGGCAGGCTGGATATCCGGTTCTGGTGCGCCGACATAACCGACGCCATAATAACGACATAGGTGATCTTACAGATCTCGGCGGGCTGAACACTGATGAAGCCCAGGTCGATCCAGCTTCGGTTGCCGGAGTCGTGGTCGGTTCCCAAAGGGCTTATCAGCATGAGAAGCAGCGCGCAGTTGAAAACCACCATCACCATCCGGTGTTCCGAAAGAAAGTCCAGATCGACGGAGGACACCAGCGCGTACATCATGACGCCCAGACCGGTAGCCGCCAGCTGAATGATAATATATTTGAGATTGCCGCCAAACTTGTCGGCGGAAGTGGCGCTGGCAATGAAAACGCAGCCAAAGCCGGATACGATCAGGCACAAAACCAGCAGAAATATGTCGCCTTTTTTCCAAAAATCCTTTAATTCATCCAAAAACCGGCTCAAACAACCGCCTCCTTTCCGCTATGGCTTTTTATTATACCATTCTTCCGGGGAAAAGTAAATAGACGAAATGTGAACGTGCCTTTAACATTATTCGGGGCATTTCCGTCTGCCGGGGGTGGCAGGGGATAGTGTCGCAATAAAAGGGGCAGAATCCATAGAACCCGGGAAAAATATTCATCCGGTTTTCATCCGGTTTTACTTGACAAAATGGGAAAATGGTATTATTCTAAAAGGGAATCTGCAAGAATTGGAAACGTTTCAATTTTCCGAAACTGCCGTTTTTCCGCCGCCGCAGGGGCGTCTTCTCCCGGATTTCGTCCGGAGTACCCACGCTCAGACGGATACCGGCAAAAAGTTTCCTGTTTGCCGTTTTCGGGGCGGTTTCAACTGGACATGCTGATCGGAATATGATATACTATCAAAAGTCTGTCTAGAAGGAACCGTATCAAAAAGCCACGGCGGCGCACCCGCTTTAAGAATGGAGAGCTAACATGAACAACAACTGTCTGAACATCCTGAAATGGACGGAGGCACAGCTCAAGTACACCTACGACGTTTCTTTGCAGGAGGCGACCCCTCAGGAGCTGCATGAAGCACTGGGCCAGGCTGTTATGATGGCCATTTCCGACGATTGGAGCCATTCCAAGAAGACCCGTATGCCCAATCGCAAGGCCTACTACATCTCCGCCGAGTACCTGATCGGCCGTCTGGTGTATTCCAACCTGTTCAACCTGGGCATCCTGGACGAGATGAAGGAGCTGTTTGCCGAGCACGGGGTTGACCTGGCGGTTCTCGAGGACATCGAGGACGACGCTCTGGGCAACGGCGGTCTTGGCCGTCTGGCGGCCTGCTTCCTGGACAGCGCTGCTTCCACCGATATTCCCCTGTCCGGCTACGGCCTGCGCTACAAGTTCGGTCTGTTCAAGCAGAGCTTTGACGCCGACGGCAGTCAGGTGGAGAATGCCGACGACTGGACAAAGTTCGGCGACCCCTGGTCCTTCCGCCGCTATAACCACACCGTGAAGGTCAAGTTCCCAGACCATACCGTTCTGGCCGTTCCCTACGACGTTCCCGTCATCGGCTACGGCACCGAGAACGTGGGCACACTGCGCCTGTGGCAGTGCGAGGCCGAGGAGGAGCTGGACTTCAACGCCTTCAACAATCAGGACTATCTGCGGGCGCTGGACGCCAAGAACAAGGCCGAGGACATCACCCGCGTCCTGTACCCCAACGACTCCACATGGGAGGGCAAGCGCCTGCGCATCAAGCAGCAGTATGTGCTGTCCTCTGCGTCCCTGCAGGATATGCTGCGCACCTTCAAAATTGCCCATGGCGATGATCTGAGCCACTTCGCCGAGTTCTACGCGGTACAGCTCAACGACACCCATCCCGCCATGTCCATCCCCGAGCTGATCCGCCTGCTGATGGCGGAGGGCATGAGCTTTGACGACGCCTTCAACGTCGCTCAGAAGACCTTCTCCTACACCAACCACACCGTCATGGGCGAGGCACTGGAAAAGTGGCCGCTGGATCTGATGCGCAGCGTGGTTCCCGAGATCGTGGACATCATCTGCCGCATTGACCAGAAGCTCAAGTGGGAGCATCCGGGTCTGTTCATCGTGAAAGACAACACCGCCCACATGGCGAACCTGTCCATTTACGTCGGCTCCTATATCAACGGCGTGGCGGAGATCCACACCCAGATTCTGAAGGACGACTGCTTCAAGGACTGGTACTACGCCTTCCCCGAGCGGTTCCAGAATAAGACCAACGGCATTACCCCCCGCCGCTGGCTGGGTCTGTGCAACCCTGAGCTGACCGCCATGCTGCGGGAAAAGGTGGGCGGCGACTTCCTGAAAAACCTCGACCTCATCGGCGAGCTGAAAAATCAGATTTACGACGAGACCGTGGTGGAATTCAACGACATCAAGCGTCTGAAGAAGGAGCAGCTGTGCGCCGTCATCGCCAAGCACGAGGGCGTGACGCTGAACCCCGACTTCATCTTCGACGTGCAGGTCAAGCGTCTGCACGAGTATAAGCGCCAGTTGATGAACATTCTGTCCATTGTGGACATCTACTTCCGCCTGAAGGAGGGCCGTCTGCCGGACTTCCATTCCACGGTTTACCTCTTCGGCGCCAAGTCCGCCCCCGGCTACGCCCGTGCCAAGGCCATCATCCGCTATATCAACCGGGTCGCGAAGATGATCAACAACGACCCCGCCGTGGCCGACAAGCTGAAAGTGGTATTCGTTCAGAACTACAACTGCTCCTACGCCGAGCATATCATCCCCGCCGCCGACATTTCCGAGCAGATTTCCCCTGCCGGTACGGAAGCCTCCGGCACCGGCAACATGAAGCTGATGCTCAACGGCGCCGTAACGCTGGGTACGCTGGACGGCGCCAATGTGGAGATTGCGCAGGAGGCCGGCCGGGAGAACGAGTATATCTTCGGCCACACCGTGGATGAGATCAATGCCGTGAAGCCCACCTACCACGCCCGGAGCATTTACGACTCCAACGCCGACCTGCGCCGCGCCATCAACACCCTGGTGGACGGCACCGTCCCCACGGACGACGCCCAGAAGGAGCTGTTCCATTCTCTGCTGGACGGCACCGACTGGCATCAGGCCGACCATTACTTCCTGCTGCTGGACTACGCTTCCTACTTCGACACCAAGCTCCAGGCCAACCGGGACTATGCCGACCGCATTGCCTTCGGCCGCAAGTGCCTGATGAACGTGGCCTCCGCCGCCAAGTTCTCCTCCGACCGCACCATCCGTCAGTACGCCGAGGAGATCTGGCACATCAAGCCCACCGAGTATTAAGATTGATTCAAAACACGCCCGATTCTGCAAAGAACCGGGCGCGTTTTCGTATTCAAAAAAGTCAAAACCTTGCACTGCGCGGCGAATTGTGGTATAGTATGTTCAGACGTGAATCCTGGAGGTGCAGACATGAAAGTTCAATTCATCGGCGCGACCCATGAGGTCACCGGCAGCTGTACGCTGCTGGAAGTGAACGGCCGGTACTATCTGGTGGACTGCGGTATGGAGCAGGGGGAGGACATTTTCCAGAACGTCCCGCTGCCCGTCCCGGCGAATGCCATCGAAGCGGTGTTCCTGACCCACGCCCATATCGACCATTCCGGTATGCTCCCCAAGCTGTGCAAGGACGGGTTCCGGGGGCAGATCTACGCCACGGAGGCCACCTGCAATCTTTGCCGCATCATGCTCATGGACTCGGCGCACATTCAGGAATCGGAAGCCCAGTGGCGCACCCGCAAGGCCGAGCGCGCCGGGGAACGGGCCGTGGAGCCGGTATACGACACCAACGACGCGGCGGCGGCTCTCCGGCTGCTCCGCCCCTGCCAGTATAACGCCGCCGTCCAGGCCGCGGAGGGCATCATCATCCGCATGACGGACATCGGCCATCTGCTGGGTTCCGCCGCCATCGAAATGTGGCTGACGGAGGGGCAGCAGACCCGGAAGATCGTGTTCAGCGGCGACGTGGGCAACGTCAATCAGCCCCTGCTCCGCGACCCCCAGCCTGTTGCGGAGACGGAATATCTGGTCATCGAATCCACCTACGGCGACCGTCTGCACCCCAAGGAGCGGGGCGACGTGGTGGGCGAGCTGGCCGCCTGCATCCAGCGGGCGCTGGACCGGGGCGGCAATCTGGTCATCCCCGCCTTTGCCGTGGGGCGGACGCAGGAAATGCTCTACGCCATCCGGGAGATCAAGCAGCGGGGTCTGGTGACGGGGCACGACCATTTCCCGGTGTACGTGGACTCTCCCCTGGCCGTGGAGGCGACGGGAATTTTCCTGCAATGCGACCCCACGGACTTTGACGACGAGACCCGGGCCATTCTGAAACAGGGCGTCAACCCCATCTGGTTTGACGGATTGAAGCTGGCCGTCTCCTCCGACGAATCCAAGCTCATCAATACCGACCCCCAGCCCAAGGTCATTCTCTCCGCCAGCGGCATGTGCGAGGCGGGCAGAATCCGCCACCATCTGAAACACAACCTGTGGCGCAAGGAAAGCGTCATCCTGTTCGTGGGCTATCAGGCGGAGGGTTCTCTCGGCTGGAAGCTGGAAAACGGGGCGAAGTCCGTGAAGCTCTTCGGCGAGGACATCGCGGTGAACGCGGAGATCGCCATGCTCCACGGCACCTCCGGCCACGCGGACAAAGAGGGACTGCTGAACTGGCTGGCAGGCTTCCGGGAAAAGCCCAAGATGGTGTTTGTGAACCACGGCGATGACAGCAGCTGCAAAGCCTTCTGCGCGACCCTGAAGTCCATGGGCTACCATGCCGACACCCCCTACAGCGGCACGGAATACGACCTGATCACCGGCAAGCTCACGACCTACACCGAGGGCGTGAAGATCGACCGGGCGGCCGTCTTCAAGGGTACCCAGCGGGCGAAGCAGATTTACGAGGACATGGTCGCGGCGGCGGAAGCGCTCCTCGCGCTGGTCAAGACCCGCCGCGGGAACACCAACAAGGACAACGCCAAGCTTACGGGACAGATTGTCAGTCTGATCGAAAAGTGGAAGAAATAACGCAGCGCCCGGCAGGAAATAGATTCCTGCCGGGCGCTTTTCACACTTTTCTGCTTACTTTAGACTGTATTTCACCGCATACGCCCTGTATTCATCGTCAAAATTCTCGTTTTCCATCCGGGCGGAGCGGATGGCCTCGTGGGTGTTCATGTTGTGGTGGTGCAGGTCGATGATGCACCCGGCGATGTTGGAGCAGTGGTCGCCCACCCGTTCCAGCGCGGTCAGCAGATCCGACCAGACGAACCCGGACTCGATGCTGCAGCTGCCCTGCTGCATCCGCAGAATGTGGTGGATGCGCATTTTCTCCTTCAGATCGTCAATGACCTGTTCCAGCGGCTCCACCCGGTAGGCTTTTTCCAGATCGTCGTCCCGGAACGCCTGAAAGGTCATGTCCACGATTTCCTCCACAGCCCGCAGCAGAACGTTCAGCTCATGGCGGGCGGCGTCGGACAGCGCCAGATTCTTGCTTTTCAGTTCCTCGGCGGACTCCACCAGATTCAGGGCGTGGTCGCCGATGCGCTCAAAATCGCTGAGGGCTTTGAGCAGCATGGCGGCCTCGCTGCTGTCGTTTTCGCTGATCTTCAGGGCGCTGAGCTTGACAAGATAGGTGCCCAGGATATCCTCATAATGGTCGGTTTTGCTCTCCCCCTCCCGCACAGCCTGCGCAAGCTCCGGCGTGTAGTTCTGGAGGGCGGCGGCGGCATCCCGCAGGGTCATGGCAGCCACGTCCGCCATTTCATTGGTGACCACACGGCAGCGCTCCAAGGCGATGGAGGGGGTGGCCAGCAGACGCTCGTCCAGCTCGCAGACCGCCTCCGGCTGCTTCCCGTCGGGGACGATTCTGCACACCAGTTTTTCCAGCAGCCCGGCGGCGGGCAGCATCAGGGTGGTGCAGATGACGTTGAAGACCGTGTGGCAGATGGCGATGCCCAGATAAGAAGCGCTTTCTCCCAGAATGGCAGGGGAGAACAGGGCGTCCGCCAGCACAAAGAGGGTCAGGCACACAATGGTGCCGATGATGTTGAACATCAGATGCACCACCGCCGCCCGTCGGGCGTTTTTGGTGGTGCCCACGCTGGACAGCAGCGCGGTGACGCAGGTGCCGATGTTCTGACCCATGATAATGGGGATGGCGGCGGCATAGGTCACGGAGCCGGTGGAGGACAGGGCCTGCAAAATACCCACGGAGGCCGACGAGGACTGGATGATTCCGGTGAGCACCGCGCCCACAAGAACGCCCAGAATGGGGTTCGTGAACATCAGGAACATCTGCCGGAATTCCGGCACATTTTTCAGGCTGCTGACCGCGCCGGACATGGTCTCCATGCCGAACATCAATGTGGCAAACCCCAGAAAGATCATGCCGGTGTCCTTTTTCTTGCCGTCCTTCATGAACATGTAGTACACAATGCCCGCCAGCGCAAGAATGGGGGTAAAAGAGCTGGGCTTCAGCAGCCGGACGAAGACGTTCCCGCTTTCAATGCCGCTAAGGCTCAATATCCATGCGGTGACGGTGGTGCCAACGTTCGCGCCCATAATGACGTTGATGGCCTGTCCCAGCGTCAGAAGCCCGGAGTTGACAAAGCCGACCACCATGACCGTGGTAGCAGAGGAGGACTGAATGACGCCCGTGACGGCCAGACCCGTCAGGAAGCCCAGCATCCGGTTGGTGGTGAGCTTCCCCAGAAGCACCCGCAATGAGGAACCCGCCCGCCGTTCCAGCGCGTCTCCCATCAGGTTCATGCCGAACAGAAACAGGCACAGCCCGCCGATCATGGTCAGAACGTTGAAAATATCCATAGAATCCAGCCTCTCGTATCTTTTGATATTTCAATTTTATCAGCACAAGGTCAAATCCATTATCAGAAAAATGTAAAATCTGCATAAATCCGACAGCAAATATGGGAGGGGCCGCGCCCCTCCCATTCATTCTACTTTTTCTCCATGGGGAACCGCACCGTGACAATCGTCCCCTTGCCGACGGTGCTGTCCAGCTCGATGGCCGCGCCCAGAATCAGCGCCGCGTGCTTGACGATGGACAGTCCCAGACCGGTGCCGCCGATCTCCTTGGAGTGGCTCTTGTCCACCCGGTAAAACCGCTCGAACACCCGCTCCTGATGCTCCGGGCTGATGCCGATGCCGGTGTCCGTCACCGTGAGAACGGCCTGATTTCCTTCCTGCCCGAGCCGCACGATGACCAGCCCACCGTCCTTGTTGTACTTGACGGCGTTGTCCATGAGGTTGAACACGATCCCGGAAACCAGCTGGGGAATCCCCTGAATCACGGTTTTCGTCCCTTCCAGCTGGATGCTGACGTTTTTCAGCTCCGCCGGGGCGGTCAGCTCCTGCATGGCGGATTTCGCCGTTTCGTACAGGTCGATGGGCGCCCACTGCATATCCGCCGCACCCTCGTCCAGCCGGGACAGGCGCAGGGTATCCTCCACCAGATCGATCATGCGCTGGGCTTCGCTGTAGATTTTCTCCGCAAAGTGCCGGGTGTCCTCCGGAGGAACCAGCCCGTCCTTCATCAGCTCGGCGTAGCCGGAAATGGCATGGAGCGGGGTTTTCAGCTCATGGGAAACGTTGGCGGTGAATTCCCGGCGAAGGGCTTCCGCCTTCTGCTTCTGGGTCACGTCAAACAGCAGCAGCACCACGCCGAAAACCGCCCCGTCGGATCTGACCGGACTTGCGGCGGCGAGATATTCCCCACCGGTCAGGGCGACATTTTCCTCCGCCTTTTCCCCGGTGAGGGCTTTTCCCACCAGTGCGGAAATGGCCGCGTTCCGGTTGGCGACGCCAAAATCCGCCCCTAAGCAGTTGGGGGTGATCTCCAGCAGCCGCGTGGCGGCGGGGTTGATGCTCAGCACCGTGCCGCTGCTGTTCATCAGCACCAGTCCCTCGCTTAAGGAACGGGTGACGGTGTTGAATTCCTTCTGCTTCTGCCGCAGTTCCTGGGACTGCGCCCGAAGCTGAACCTGCTGGGAGTCCAGCCGCCGCAGAAGGGGCTGAATTTCGACGTACTCCCGGTTGGACATGGGGTCGTCCAGATTCAGCTCGTTTAGAGGCGCGACAATGTTTTTCGTCAGCTGCCCGGCAAGAAGCGCCGACAGGGCGACGGCAATACCGATGACCAGAATGATCGGCTTCACCACCCCCAGCACCAGATGGGGCACCGTGTTCTGCGCCGCGGAAAGGCGAAGCACCGTTCCGTCGCTCAGGCGCTGCGCCGTGTAGATATACCGCTCCATCAGCGTGTCGGAATAGCGGAAGCTGGTGCCGGAACCGGTGGCCAGCGCGGCCTTTACCTCTTCCCGCTCCAGATGATTCTCCATCACGCCGGAATCGGAGCGGCTGTCATAAAGCACCGTGCCGTCGGCGGCGATCCATGTGATGCGCCGGTCGGAGGTATCGAGATCGTCAAAATAGGAAACCCCTTCCGTTTCCAGCGCGTGGGCGACCAGCGCCGTTTGCAGCCGCAGCTGCTCCGCCTGAACGTCGGAAAAGTAGGTGTACAGCGCCCCCAGGATCAGCACCACCGCTGCCAGCAGCACCGCCAGCGACGCCAGAAAAATCGAGCGAAAAACCCGCTTCGTCATGGCCTACGCCTCCATCCGGTAGCCAACGCCCCGGACGGTGCGGATGTATTCGCCGCACTGCCCCAGCTTCGTGCGCAGGGTGCCGATGTGTACGTCCACCGTCCGGGTCTCCCCCACGTAGTCCGTGCTCCAGATCCGCTCCAGCAGCTGATCCCGGGTAAAGACCCGGCCGGGATGCTCCAGAAAGAGCTTCAGTAACTCAAATTCCTTCAGCGTCAGCTCCACCCGGGTATCCCCGGCGTAGACTGTATGGGACGCGGAATCCATCCGCAGATTCCCCATTTGCAGCAGTCCGGGAGCAGCCGCAGGGGCAGCCCGGCGCAGAACCGCCCGGATGCGGGACACCATCTCCATCATGCCGAAGGGCTTGGCGAGGTAATCGTCAGCCCCCAGATCCAGCCCCGCCACCTTGTCATACTCTGTCCCACGGGCGGAAGCAATGATGACCGGGATGCGGACGGTGGTGGGATTGCCCCGGAGGGCTTTGAGAATTTCAATGCCGTCCATTCCGGGCAGCATGATATCCAGCATAATGAGCTGGGGCTGGGCGTGGCTCAGCGCGTCGAACAGTCCCACACTGTCCCGGAAGCCCTCCGCCTCGAAGCCGGACGCCCGCAGGGCATACAGCATCAGCTCCCGGATGCTGTCGTCGTCCTCTACGCAGTAAATCACTCGGATTCCCCCAATACTTATTCTATCTCACTGTTGATGGTACGATAAAACCGTAAGAATTACAACAGGCACTTTGTAAAATCTATGTAAAGTGGCGAATTTTGTCCCGTAAAACAAAGGCTCCGGGGCGGAAATCCGCCCCGGAGTATCGTGTCAAGCGTTAAAAACGTAGGTATCCAGCCGCCGGAAAGCCTCCCGCACCCGGCTCAGGGGCAGCGCGAGGTTCATGCGGATGTGGGTCTGACCATGGAACGCCCGTCCGTCCTGCCAGACAACGCCCACGTCCCATCCGGCGGCAAGCAGCTCGTCCATGGTCTTGCCATGAGCCGTCAGCCATTTTTCGCAGTCCAGAAACAGCATGTACGTTCCCTGAGGGCGGCTGACATCCACGCCGTTAAAGTGCTTCGCGATGTAATCACAGGCAAAATCCACGTTGCCGGTGATGACCTGCCGCAGCTCCTCCACCCACTTGTAGCCCTCGGGCCTGTAAGCGCCCAGCAGGGCGTGCATACTCATGACGTTCATGGCGTTGTAGTGGCTGAGAGACCCTTCCTTATCGCAGCGATCGCGGAGCCAGCTGTTGTAGATGATATGGTAGCTGCCCACCAGTCCCGCCAGATTGAAGGTCTTGGAGGGGGCGTACAGCGCCACGGTGCGCATTTTCGCGTCCTCGCTGACGGACTGGGTGGGGATGTGGCAATATCCGGTCAGCAGAATGTCGCTCCAGATCTCGTCGGAAACCACCATGACGTCGTACTTTTTGTACAGCGCCATGGCCTGCTCGATCTCCCAACGCTCCCAGACCCGGCCGCAGGGGTTGTGGGGGGAACAGAAAATGGCGGCGTGGATGTGATTTTCCACGATCTTCTTTTCCATGTCGGCAAAATCCATCCGCCAGACGCCCTGCTCGTCCTTTGTCAGCGGGGAGTGGACAATGTGATAGCCATTGTCCGTCAGGCAGTGGGTAAAGCCGATGTAGGTCGGGCTGTGGAGCAGCACGTTGTCCCCTTTGGAGCACAGAACGTTCAGCGCGGAGATCACGCCGCCCAGTACGCCGTTTTCGTAGCCGATGTGTTCCGGTTTCAGGCCGGTGACGCCGTTGTGGCGCTCCTGCCAGCGGATGATGGAATCGTAATATTCCGCAGGGGGGTCAAAATAGCCGAAGGCCGGATGCTCCACCCGTTCGATCATGGCCTGCTGAACGGTGGGCACCACGGGGAAATTCATATCCGCCACCCACATTGGGATCACGTCGAATCCCTCCCGGGGCGCGGGATAGGGAGAACCGGGCGCGCCCACGGCGTCAATGGCGACGGCGTCCTTTCCCCGGCGATCCAGAATGGAAGTAAAGTCGTATTTCATTGTGTTTCTCCTTTGTATGTGCTTGCTCAGCCGGGAATACCGGCTGCAAAAATACCACGAAAAACAGCGGCCGCACAGCCGCCGAACAGAGTTATTATAACAGCCTTCCCTCCCTTTGTCAATCCGCGGCCGCCCGTGTCGAAGGGAATTCTGTGTTTTCCACAACTGTGAGTTGGTAATATTGTCTAATTTTCCGTCTTGAACAGCAGATATATTTATGCTATCTTATAAATACAAAGAGGTGATACCGATGTACAGGTAAATCCTTGAAGGCTCTGAATCAGAACGGAGCCAATGCAGGCGGGCAGGGAGGTCCCCGGCGATTCCGACTTATAAGCGCGTCTCGCGGAAGAGACAGACAGAGAATGGATAAGGTATCGGAACAGAAAAACGGATCGCATACGCCCGCCAATCCGCAGAAAGAGAGGTTAACCAACAGATGTTAGATAATAAGAGCGAACAGAAATGACCCTTGGCTGCAAAAAAACGTGCTGATCACAAGGCATGGCAGTCAAGGGTCATTTCATTTCTTTCCGCGCCCGGCCGGGGCGCTTTTTTGCCGCCCGGATTGACAATTCCGGCGAAAACGTGGTATCATATTTTTATCCGGAATGTCACACAGGAGTGCCTATGCAGATACAAACGAAAAAATTTGCCGGGCTGACCGGGAATCAACTGAAGCTTCTGGCCCTGATCGCCATGACCTGCGACCATGTGGGATTGCAGCTGCTGCCCCAATTTATCATTCTGCGGATCATCGGACGGCTGGCCGCGCCGCTTTTTGCTTACATGATCGCCGAGGGCTGCCGCTATACTCATGACCGGGGACGGTATCTGGGGAGACTTCTGGGCATGGCCGCGCTGTGCCAGATCGCCTATTTTGCCGCCATGTGCTCACTCTACCAGTGCATTTTCGTGACCTTTTCCCTTTCTGTCTGCCTGATTTACGCACTGGATAACGCCGTCCGCCGCCGGACTCCCGTGTCGGTGCTGTCGGCTGCTGCCGCTGTTGCCGCCGTGGTTTTCGTCACCGAGGGCTTGCCCCGGATTTTGATTCACACGGATTTCGACGTGGATTACGGCCTTTGGGGCGTAATGCTGCCGGTTTTGGTGTATCTTGGCAGGGGAAAATGGGGAAAACTGGCGCTGTTCGCCGTCGGTGTCGGTCTGCTGGGTCTGCATTACGGCGGGACGCAGTGGTGGGGGCTTCTGAGCATTCCCCTTCTGGCGCTGTACAACGGCAAAAAAGGCACATGGAATATCGGCCCGCTGTTTTACTGGTATTACCCCGCCCATCTGGTCGCCATCTACGGCCTGAGCATGCTGTTGGAGCGTGCCGCCGGATAACGTATCGACCGGGGAGCCATCCCCGATATATAAGGAGGAAATGATATGCGTAAAGATTTTGGTTCCAAGCCCATGCTGTACCCCATGCCGGTGCTGATCATCGGCACCTACGGCGAGGACGGCACGCCCAACGCCATGAACGCCGCATGGGGCGGCATCGTGGACACGAATCTCATCGGCATCTGTCTTGCGGACCACAAGACCACCCGGAACATCTTCGCCCGGAAAGCCTTCACCGTCTCCATGGCGGACGCGGGAAACATGGTGGCTGCGGACTACGTGGGCATTGTGTCCGGCGATAAGGTTCCCGATAAGGTCGCCCGGGCGGGCTGGCACACCAGCAAGAGCCGCCTGGTGGACGCCCCCATCATTGACGAGCTGCCCATGACGCTGGAGTGTACCTTCGTCAGCTACGACGATCATACCGGGCATACTGGGCTGCTCATTGGCCGGATCGAGAACGTCAGCGTCGAGGAAGCCATCCTCACCGACGGCAAGATCGACCTGAATAAGTTCCACCCCATCACTTTCGATCCCTGCGGCAACGGCTACTATCCCCTTGGCGAAAAGCTGGGCGACGCTTTTCAGGAAGGCAAAAAGCTGAAATAATGTCCAAAACCCGCGCAAGCGCCCCTTGCCTCTCCCTATGGGAGAGGTGGCCGAGCGCAGCGAGGACGGAGAGG
>ERZ772882.1887-NODE-1887-length-20464-cov-8.803322_pt1 | contig 20464 bp, 19 predicted proteins | sample MGYA00580576_ERZ772882 | MGnify/ENA primary metagenome ERZ772882 (study PRJEB29015, sample SAMEA2737658) | human gut metagenome | biome: human gut; feature: human-associated habitat; material: faeces | place: China | collected 2012 ... | reverse complement strand
ATAACGTTAAGTATGGCAGATAATAACAACCCAATAAAATATAGCGACCTTGTAAAGCCGGACGATAGTATTACAAAGTTGATTGCGCAATTAGACCAATTGAGCGACGCATATATGAATACGTTGCAAAATATCAAGTCGGAGGCAATCACGGTTAAGGCGGCATTGGATGGCGTAAGCGGTGCAACCGAAAGCGGACGTAAGACGATACGGGGGGCGTCGAATGATACCGACAAATTAACACGGGCGGCACGGGATTTGGCGTTTGCCGAAAGTGAGAACGCAAAGCGTTTGGCAGAATTGAAGCAAGCCCAAAAGGAGGCGAACGAATTAAACAAGTTAACGACCCGGTTAAACCAATCCGCCGAGGGTTCATATAATCGGTTATCGGCGCAATACTCAATCAATAAAATATACCTCAATAATATGACGGTTGAGGAAAGAGAGGCAACCGCCGAGGGGCGCAAATTGGTTGAGGAAACAAAAGCAATTTACGACGAAATGAAACGGTTACAGGAGGCAACCGGGAAAACGTCGTTAAACGTTGGTAATTATTCCGATGCCGCCAAAGGTTTAACAACCCAAATAGAGAACCAAACAAAGCAATTGGCGTTGTTGCGTTTGGAGGGCAAACAAGGCACGGCGGAATATCAGCAATTGAGCAAAGAAACCGCAATATTACGGGATGCGGTCAAGGATGCAACCGCCGAGATTACCCGCATGGCGTCCGATACGTCCAATTTGGATGCCGTGTTAAGTTTTGCGGCGGGTGCGTCCGGTGGGTTTGCTGCATTTACCGGGGCAATGGAGTTGTTCGGAAGTGAAAGCGAGGAAGTACAGGAAGCACAAAAGAAATTACAAGCGGCAATAGCCATTACAACCGGGGTGCAAGCCATACAAAACGCCGTGCAAAAGCAATCGGCAATCATGTTGGGTATTTCCCGGCTACAAATGGCGGCTTTGAGTAAGGCACAAGTATATAACCGCCTTGTTACCATGCAAGGCACAAAGGCAACGTTGGCGGCTACAATTGCGCAAAAGGCGTTCAATCTTATTGCCGCCGCAAATCCTTATGTTCTTTTGGCATTGGCTTTGGTTACGGTCGTGGGTGCATTGGTATTGTTTGCCTCTAATACGGATAAATCGGCAAAGAACCAACAAAAACTAAACGAGGCGCAAAAGGTTTGGTTGGATTATTTGGAAACCGAGGCAACCGAAATGAACCGAGTTAGCAACGAACGTGTCGCCCAATTAAACCGGGAATTAAACATTGCCAAAGCCCGGAACGCCGGGTTGAGTGAAACCCGAAAAATTGAGGACGAAATATTAGCCGAACGCACAAAGGCGCATAATAAAAGCGTTGGTTTTTATGGCAAAGAATTAGACGATTTGGAGGCAAACCGCAAAAAGTTGAAACAACTAAACGAAATGTTGGTACAACTCAATAACGCCAAAGCCCGTGGAGATAAGAAAGTTTATATTGATGTTGATTTAGACGGTAAAATTGATAAAGTCAAGGTTGACGAAGCGATTGACGCCGTACAGGGTCAAATAGATAATACCGGGCGGGCGGTTGACATTGCGGTTAATCTGAAAACCGAGGGGGCGGATTTGGACGCCGAAAGAAAGATACAAACCGCCCAAAGGTTACAGCAAAACCGGGATGCCGCCAAAGCGGAAACCGATATATTGCGCAAAGCCGAGGACGCCCGGATTGCCTTAATTAAAAACACGTTCGACCAACAACGGGCGCAACGTCAAGCCGCCAACGCCCGTGCGATTGCTGACATACAATTGCAGTTAAGAACCGAAACGAATTTGTCCGTTAAGGCACGCAAAGCCCTAAACGAACAAATTGTTTTATTACGGGAACAATTGGCGGTTGATATGGTAGATATTGCCAACCAACAACGGGCGGCGGAATTATCAGCGCAACGGGCAACACAGGACGCCCAAATTGCATTAATGGTAGAGGGGGCGGAAAAGCAACGGGAACAATTGCGGGTTGAGTATGAAAGACAAATACAGGACATTAATACCCGGTTGGAAACTGAAAAGGGATTAACCGAGGCGCAAACGACCGAGTTGTTAAACCAACAAATCCTTTTGCAACAACAATATGCAAAGAGTTTGGGAGAATTGAACGACCAAATTACAATTAACCAAATGCAAGCCGCCGCCGACCGGACGCAATTACAATTAGACGCCGTTCGTGAGGGTTCACAGGAGGAAATAAATTTGCGTATTCAGTTGTTACAGCAACAACGGGCAATCGAATTGGCACAAAACAGGCAATTAGCCGAGGACGTCCGCCAATCCGAGGCGGATATTAACGCCAAATATGATGCCGAGGTATTGAAGCAAACGACCGAGTTAAACCAACAACGGGCGTTAATGCTATTCGACCAAACGCAAGCGTTGGAGGCGTCGGAGTTTGATTTAATCCGTAATTCAGAGGAACGCAAAACCCGGTTCCGGTTGGCGCAAGAAAAGGCACGGTTGCAAAAGATTTTAGAGTTGAACAAAGCCGCCGGGGTTAAAATGACGGATGCCGAGGTTAAGACAATCGAAAATACCATTGCGAAAATTAACCAAGAAATTGAGAAAAGCAAAGGCGACGAACGGGGTAACGACATATACGGGTTGTTTGGGCTGAATTTGGACGACGACCAAAAGGAGGCAATAAGTACGTCCGTATCGTTTGCCATTGAGCAATTAAATAGTTTCTTAGATGCAAAGGTACAAGCCGCCGACGCCGCCGTTTCCGCCGCCGACAAAGAGGTTGACGCAAGCCAACGCCGATTAGATGCGGAATTAGAGGCACGGGCGAACGGTTACGCCAATAACGTTGCAATGGCGCAAAAGGAGTTAGACCAAGCGAAAAAGAACCAAGAAAAAGCCCTAAAGGAGCAACAAAAGGCACAAAAGGCACAGGCGGCAATACAGACGATACAACAAATTGGCAACCTTGTAACGGCGTCCGCTTTGATTTGGTCGCAATTGGGGTTCCCGTTTGCAATCCCGGCTATTGCGGTAATGTGGGGTTCCTTTGCAGCCTCTAAAATCAAAGCCGCCCAATTATCGAAAACGGCAAACGCCGGGGGTTCCGAAAGTTACGGGGATGGAACGGTTGAGTTATTGGGGGGCGGTTCCCACCAATCCGGGGACGATGTGGATTTAGGAACCAAACCGGATGGAACCCGGAGGCGTGCCGAGGGCGGGGAATTTTTCGCCGTTATCAATAAACGCAATTCCCGCCGTTTCCGTCGTCTAATCCCGGACGTTATTAATAGTTTGAACCGTGGGACATTTCCGCAAAAATACCTTAACGCCTACAATACGGACGGCGTAAACGTAACGGTTCAACAAAACAACGCCCCGGATTTGCGAGATTTGAAAGACGATGTAAGGGAGATTAAAGAGCAAAACCGCCGTCGCCGTTATGTTGACGGCAACGGTAATGTTATTGAAGTTTACAAGAATTTGACACGTAAAATAAAAAAATAGTATGAATCCAATTTATAGACATTCATTTGCGGATGCGTTGTATAATACCGGAATAATAAATAGCAATACGGGCGTACCTATTACGACCGGGGAGGCGGTGCAAAACCGATATTATACAACAAACTATATTCCGGTAAGTAACATTTATCCCCGCATATTGTACAAAAGTACAACAGTTGAACGGGGGGCGTTTTATGATAGTAATAAAAAGTTTATCAGTAGTTTTATAGGAGTAACGACGGGTTCCGTGGATATTCCTAATAACGCATATTATTTGCGTTTTGTCGTTTATAAAACAAGTTATAACGCAGGAACCGCTTATATACGTTTAGGTTCGGAAACGGCGCAAAATTTGGTTTATGGACGAAAAGCAACCCCCGTTTATAAGGATGATTTGGCAAAGGAGTATGAGTTAGAAACGAACCAACGATTTTACCGGGCGAAATTGTCCGGTAAATTGTCGTTTATCCGGGACGATTACGATTATATCAACAATAAACCGTTCGACAATGAATTTTTGTATAGTATTGAAAAGAGCAACGACGGGGGGCGCACATGGTCGCAATACTATCAAGGCAAATTTATGAAAACGGATTGTACATTTGTTGACTATGATAAAAAAGTAACCGTACAACCGGACGTAATCGACGAATATAACGACGTATTGGCGGGTTTGGAAAAAGAATACAATCTAATAACATTAGCCCCGACAATTCAGCGTATAACCATAAACAAACGCCCGTTAATTCAAATATATGTTCCGGGCGATACGGTCGTTTCCTGTTTTTTGGGCGGTACGAATTGGGAACAAGACGCAAACGAAACGACCGACCAAAACGCATTAGTTAGGACGTATCATTTTGCTTTGTGTAATATCCTAAAGGAAATACAAATAACGTCGGAGGGTTCCCCGGCGGTAATATCTGGGTTATATTCCGGGCGAATGGCAACGGGTGCGAGTGCGGACGCATTTACAGGAAATTTGTACCCGGAATTAAACGTTAATTATTATATCTATATTTCGCAACAACGTATTGACGGATTGCCCGTTGGTATTGCATTAGTTGAGATACGCCGCCGTTCGGATGATGTGGCAATGTTTCGTTATCAGAAAATAACGCAAGAACCGTTTGATACATTACAATTCGATTTGCAAGCGGTTGAGGGTTCCGGGGCAACCGGGGTAATGCACGCCGATATGAAAAGTTATAATATTTATGCCCGGTATTTGTGCGATGTGGAAAAGATAAACGATTTAGATACATACCCGTTGCCGTCCGACGACATTGTAGATAACAACCGTAATTATCGCCGGGCAATCGGTTACGCAATCGACGTGGCGTTTATATCAAATAACTTTTCCGACACGCCGACCGAGTGGGGATTAGCCGACAACGGAAAGTATTTTGCGCCGCCTTATTCCATATACGGACAAACGTTTTATCCAATCGCCCGGTCAACGTGGCGTTATGCGTCGTTGTGGTTTGGCTTTTATTTGATGGATTGGATATTAGAGGAACAAGCCCGGAAAGCATATACTTTGCGGGATGCGTTCCCCGTTGCGTCGTGCATACAAGTTCTATTAAATCAAATTGCGCCCGGTATTACCCACGCAGCCACGGCGGAATACAGCCAATTTTTATATAGCGGGAACAATCCAATATCCGGGTTAAATTTTCGGTTACTTGTATCGCAGAAAACCAACATAATAAACGGGGAATATCAGCAGCCCGCACAAAAAGCCCCAACGACATTACAACAATTTACAAATATGTTGCGGGATTGCTTTAAATGTTATTGGTTCATTGAGAACGGCAAATTTAAAATTGAACATATCCAATATTTCCGCAATGGAGGTTCCTATTCCGGCGGGGTTGTATTAAGCCATGATTTAACACAGGAAATAAATTTGCGTAATGGGAAACCGTGGGCGTTCAACACGTCGGAATATTCGTTTGATAAGGTAGATTTGCCGGAACGTTACCAATTTAAGTGGATGGACGACGTTACAACCGCTTTTGAGGGTTTGCCAATACAGGTAATTAGTAAGTATATAACCCCCGGAAAAGTTGAGGACGTAAACGTTTCAAATTTTACGTCCGATATTGATTTGATGTTATTAAACCCCGGCAATATGAGTTCCGACGGGTTCGCCTTGTTTGCCGCCGTTCCCCCAACGTCCGGGTCACAATGGATATTACCATTTACCCGGCAAACCGTTAACGGTGTGGAATACTTTTTGCAAAACGGGTATTTGGCATTTATAAATTTACAAATGCCTTATTGGTTGTATGATTTGCCCGCCCGCCGGGTATCAATAAACGGTTCCGAAACATACGCATACGGAATTGAGAGAAAGAAGAAACAAACGTTTAATTTCCCGGCAATAGACGACCCAAACCCCATGCAATTAATAAAAACCTATTTGGGTAACGGTCAAGTTGATAAATTAAGCGTAAATTTGTGCAGTCGTTCCATTAAAACAACATTGAAGTATGACACCGAATAATAATTTGTCCGTATTGCCTTTTTATGAGGGCGTACAATATCAAGATTACCGCAAAAGTTATGCGTATGGCGACGTTTACCCGTTATTTACGCCGATAAATAAGTTATTGCCTTTTCAAATCATACGACCGACACGGAGCAACCAAATTGCATGGGTTCGATTGTATAATTACAAAATGACAAAGAGAATAGCGGATATAACGCAACCAATGAAAGAAACCGGGTTGCAAATCGTCCGTAATCAATCATACGGTTATGACGTTATATTATACCCCGGTAACTTGTTAATGGCTTTGGATGAAGCAACGGAGGGTCGTTATATGATTGCAATAAACGACGGCGTACAAACTTATTATTCGGACGTATTTACGTGGGTTAATGGAATGGACGGTTATTTGTGTATAGAATGGAGCGACGCCGAAAACATGGGGGTTGACGGCGGACAAATCGTTTACGATGTTGCACAATTCAAAAACCGGGTATATGTGTGTGCCGAATTGGGAAAACCGGAATACAAATTTGAGGAAGAGGGCGAAGAGCGGGACGGGTATTTTTTCCCGGAAAAACAAATATCGGAAAAAACGTTTCGGTTTATCTTTTTAGCCCCGGAGTATCTTTGTGACGTAATGCGATTAATCCGTATGAGTGACTTTGTTACGGTATATAGTCAAGGACGGAAATATGATTGCGATACGTTTTTGATTACCCCCAAATGGCAGACACAGGGTAATTTAGCGTCCGTTGAATGTGAGTTTGAATGCGCAACGGTCGTTAAGAAAATCGGACGGGGTGTTTTGCCGCCGGGAGCAAATGGAGATTTTAACAACGATTTCAATAACGATTTCAACAATCAGTAATTTATTTTTTTATGGGAAATTATGAACAATTAAAAGCCGCAATTGCCGCCGTTATCAAACAAAACGGGAATAATGAGATAACGGGCGATTTGTTGCAAAACACGCTAACAACGATTGTTAGCAATGTGGGGAGTGAATCAACGTTTGCGGGGGTCGCAACGCCGGACACCGTGCCGGGTTCCCCCGACCAAAACGTTTTTTACATTGCCGGAACCCGTGGCGTTTATTCCAACTTTGATGGCACGGTATTAGTTAACGAAATGGTCGTTTTCACAAATGAAACGGGCGTTTGGACGTCGCAAAACATTGGTATCGCTTTAAATGGTGTGCCGAATTTGTTTTTAGGTATTGGATATGTTCGTAAGGACAACGGGAATATTAATACCCCGTCAACTTCTTTTCGGAGTACACCGTTTATTCCGATTGATGTAACAAAGGATTTGCAAATTAAAGCCTATGAGGGCGTAACAAATCTAATGGCGTTTTGTGCGTTCTATGATAGTGATTACAAATTTATTTCGGTATGGCAACCGGGCGGGGCGTCCGATGGAACCCGAACCGCCGTAATACCCGCCGCACAAATCCCGGCAAATGCGGTATATGTGCGTTGTTCCGGGCATGGTAACACAACGGACAATTACGTTATCCCGTTTGATTTGTACAATGTGTTGGTAAATTTGGCGACAAAAACCAACGTTGATGCCGTAATTGCTCAAATTAACACGTATTTACAAGGTAGTTACGTTTATAGAGGTATAGTTAGCCCGGCAACAATACCGTCGTCCACGGTATCGAATGTTTTTTATATCGCCACAACGCCCGGTATTTATACCAATTTCGGCAATTTCGAGGTAACGAACCGTTTAACCATATTTCGCAGAACAAACCCGACGGACGAATTTGTTGCAACCGAATTGGGCGTACCATTAAACGGCGTGCGTTCCCTGTTTAGAGAAATTGGGTATATTCGTAGCGATAACGGAGAGGTAAACACGGATTCGACGTCGTGGCGTTGTACGCCTTTTTTGCGTATAAACGAAAATACAGATTTCAAAATCAAAGCGTCGGTTAGTGAAGAGGGATTAACGGCGGCGTGTGCTTTCTATGATGAAAATTATAATTTCATATCTGCAATTACCATTCCGGGAACCGGGCAATTTGTTGTTGATGTTGCCGCCGCCGATATTCCCGCCAATGCCGTATATATGCGTTGTACAGGTTCAGAAAATACCGGATATGTATTGCCGTGGGATATATTCGATTTGATTAAAGACGTAAATAGTAAAGCAAGCCAAACCGACGTAAACAACGTTTATGGCGATTTCTTTACGATACCCGATTATGGATTGAGTTATACAACCGGAGTACCAATAAAACAAACTATTCCGGGATATACTATTACGCCGTTTATTCCATTAAACCGGGATGCCGATTTGATTGTTTCCGGTTACAGGGGCGGCGGTAATACAGCGTTGTTGTGTTTCTATGATAAGGACGAAAATTTTATATCGTCAATTTTTGAGCAAATAAGTAGCGGTTATCACAAAGATTATTTAATCAAAAAAGAAGATTTCCCGGAAAATGCGGCGTTGATACGTGCCGGGGGTAATACAAATTACGATTGTTATATTAGAAATATGACGGTTAAATATTTGTTAGATGTAATTGAGGGTAACACATGGTTAGATATGTTTTATTTTTACCCGGATAAAATATACTCAACCCGTGCCGAGGCTTACAACGATGTGCCGGGATATATGCGCAAAGCAAATCTAACAATCAAATACCGTTTGAACGAACCCAACAACGTTGTTGTTGAAACGTCGTTAACTAATATAAATTGGGATAGTGAAACTAATTGGAGGGGCGAACAAATGCGGGATATTATCGAGGGTAATTATTTGTACGCAATAATCGACGCCAACAACAATGTTTTATTTTCCATTGATGAATACGGGTATTGTCGTTTTAAAAGTGATGTTACAAACTTTTTGAGCGTTGAGGAATGGGATTATCTTTACGCAATTGTTGACGCTGAAAACAATATTGTTTTCGCAATCGACAAATACGGCAATATCGTTGGAAAATCCGGGCAATCCGTGGGGTCGTCGCTTATATCTAACAATCTGAAAAATCAAAGCGATATGTTAACGACGTTAAGCGATGTAAGGAATTACGGAGCGCAAAACGCCGAATATCTAATTGATTTGAATTTTATCGGGCGTGTGTCTGTTAAGGGTAAGATAAAAAACCCGGTAAATGATGTTAACGGTTATGTCCCCTTTGCCACGTTTGAGAACGGCGGAGCAATTGCAGCGACCCAATCAGTAAAACACGCAATACCAACACAGGCAACGGAAACAATTTACGGGGTTACGGGTAAAGTGCCGTTTTCCTTGTTTCAATCCGGGTTTGCTTGCAACAATGCCGAAATTGTATATAACAGAGTAGCGAAAGCCGGAAGCACACACAACGGAGGGCGTAACAATCTTTGCGGCGATAAAGTAATGATGTTTTGGTTTAAAGGGTTAGACGTGATTAACAAAGCGTATGCCATAACTAACTATGAAACCGCCGACGATTATTTTATACCCGATACCGACACGTGGGGCGAAAGTACGTTGCCAATTATTGTGGAACCTGTAAACGGAGTTGCAACCATTGATTTGTTAACGCCTAATCGCTTGTATTTCGTTACCGGAAAAGTAAAGAAAGTTGTTATTGCAGATAAACGCCGGACAACCGAGGATATTAATACAACATGGGTTAGTTCGTCACAATCTTACATTGTGGTTAATTGGGACAATCCAATTGATGCAACCCCGGTAGATACCGGAGCGTCCGGCATTGTTGTTGGTTCCGGTTCAGAAACCCCGGTTGCCGATGGTTTTAGTACCTTGCAAATGAAAGGCAATAATTATATCATTAAAAACACGGCTACACGTGCATTTAATAATTATTTGCCCTATGAGGAATTAAAAGCCCGTAGCGAGTTATTTGCACAATATCAAGATTTGTACATTGACCTTTCAAACGACACGTTTACGGTTGGTCGTGATAGTACCGGGGTAATCTTTACCACGCCTTTAAAAGATGGTTCCGGCGCATGGAAAACGTTACAGGCGTTATATGAGGAATTTGTACCGCCAACGCCAAACGATAGTTACCCCCGTGAGGGCTACCCGCACGCAGTGATACCGGAATTATCGGATTTTTACATTACGTTTTATGATATGCCCGCAAAAGATTGTTCAACCATTTTGCAAAATGGCAAAATATACCTTATCGGGGAATATCCGCAACAAATGGTTTTAAATCCGTGCGGTTCGGCAAATGCGCCTTATAATTTGCCTTATACAAATCAATTTGATTGTTTCCCGTATTGGATTTATGACAAATACGATACACAAGAACACGTGTTTGATTACATAATTGGCAACGAGCGTATCAAAGTGTATGTAAATGGGGAAAAGTTGACCGAGATAAACAAGACGTCGCAATTACGTATCGGAAATGCTTTGTCGGATATTCAATTTACCGATTTGGAAATTACAAAGGGATATTTGGGCGATGCCGAGGTTATGAGCGACGATTATTATTTAGTATCGTCCCGGACGCCGTTTTGTTTCGGTATGATTTGCCACAATATTTATGACACATATATTGGCTCAAATCATGCGCTTTCAAATAGTGGGGCGTCAATTACTCAAATGATGGTTATTGCAAAGCAATTGCACGACAAAGGTTATACGACCTTATCAATGCAACAATTAGCGGATTGGAAAGCCGGGAATTATAAGATACCGCCTAAATCCGCCGTATTAGTATGCGATGATTGGCAAATACCCCGAAATTGGTTAGGGCAACCGAGCGGACAACAAACAACAAAAATGGGCTTTGATTTTCGTGTAAAACAAAGTTTCCTAAAGTATGGATTGAAGTTGAATTTTGCGCAAGTTGGCGACCACATGAAAGGGTTAAACCATGATATTGTAATGAATATCAGAATGAGCAATTGCGGCGTTGGCAACCATACCCGTTGGCACAATGAACCGATACAACAAAAACCCGTTCCGACTTTATTTTTGGAATTGCAGGAAATGCGGTATATGATGCACGAATACGGGTTTAACGACGATGTATTTGTTTATAATAAATCGGGGGGTACGTTTGTGGCTCAACAGGATTTGTTAGATTACTTTGGTTATTCGGCGGGGGTTGGTTTAGGATTATTAACCGATAAATACACCCGCATTATAACAAATCGCTTTTCGTTAAATAGAACGAATATAGGCGATAATGCAGTTATTGACGTATTATAAATTTTTTAAAAAGTAAAAATATGAAGACAGTTGTTTTAAAATTAGAGGAAACCGCAATAGGCGAGTTTGAAAAATTGGGCGTTTATCGCATTAATTTAAACCGTAATGCAACGGTTGATAACGTGGGCTTTATCCATTTAAGCGCATTAACCGCCAATGTTAGTGTAATGACTATTGTAAACGCTGAATTTTACCAAGATGCGGAAACAACGCAATCATTAGGGCAACAATATATTATGCCCGCCGGAATTTCAACGTTATATTTTAAAGTTACAGGCGGCAACCCTTACATTGAAATTTCAAACCCATACAACATTAATATGTTTGGAGGTTCGGGAAATTACCTATTTGGCGAGGGGTCAAGCCGGGCAAATGGATATATTTATACGGACGACTTGTATAAATTGGCAGGATTACGCACTCTTTGGACGTCGTTAGCCGGATTAGTAGGCGAAGTTAGGAATATACCGGAGTATATAACGGATTTGCGAGTTGAAAACGCCGGGTTATCCGGTTCATTGGCAGACTTAAAACCGGAAGTATTGACAATGTTACGTTTCCGACAAACAGGGGTAATAGGTCGATATTCAGATTTTGCGGGTAAAACCATAACACAGACGATATTAGATTTGCCATTGGTAACAGGCGATATTATCGACTTTTTGAACGTGAACGGATTGCAAAGGCTTTCAATTGGTAATCCGGCACTAACTACAATTTCCCCGGCATATCCGGTAACGTGTGCTTTAAGTTCTGTTAGATATTTCCCAACTCTCACATACTTAACAATGAAAAGAGTACATTTAACCCGTGCCGTATTATTAAGCACGTTGCAAAGTTTGACCCAAACAACGTGGAATAATATAACAGGAACACAAGTTGAGTTAACAACAACCATGTCGCAAACAGATTACAACGCTGATACAGAAATACAATCCGCCGTTACTGCATTGAAAGCGGTATTAAAGGGCAATTTTGTTATCAACTTTGCATAATTAACCGCCGGGGGCGCAATCCCCCGGCAATAATATTTTAATGATATGGATAAACTTTTTACGTGGGAACAATGGCGTATGATATTTGCCACGTCGTTAAGTCCTGTTTTAGCCTATTTAACCCCAACGGCGGGTTTTATGTACGCATTGGTTATAATGTTCGCTTTCAATATTTGGGCGGGTATGCGGGCGGACGGGGTAAGTGTAAAGCATTGCAAAAACTTTCGTTTTGGAAAGTTTAAGAACGCATTAGCGGAATTGTTGTTGTATGTTACCATTATACACGTTATTTATTCGGTAATGCTGCAATGTGGGGATAATGACGCCGCCCAAATAGTAATTAAATCGCTTACTTATGTTTTCATGTACGTATATTTGCAAAATGCGTTTCGCAATCTTATAAAGGCATACCCCACAAAGGTAGCGTTGCGCATTATTTACCACGTTATCCGGTTGGAATTTACACGGATATTGCCGGGATATTGGCAACCAATCATTGAGAGATACCAACGGGAACATGACGATATTATTAACGATAAAGAAAAGGAGGGCGAAAAATGAACCAAAGCGAAATTTTAACCTATTTGCAAGGTCAAAAGGCAAACCGGACGATTACGGATTTAATCGTACATTGTAGTGCAACGAAACCCGGTGCAAAAGTCAATGTTGATATTATCGACGGTTGGCACAAACAACGGGGTTTTAAAAAGCAACCGCAAAGCGGGCGAATTTGTGGTTATCACTTTGTTGTATTGCCGGACGGAACAATTGAAACCGGGCGTTACTTATCGGAGATTGGAGCGCACGTGTCCGGACAAAATTCCCGGTCGATTGGTATTTGTTACGTCGGCGGATTGGATGCCAACGGCAAAGGAGCGGACACACGCACCCCGGAGCAAAAAGAGGCTTTAATTTGGTTGTTATCCCGGTTAGCCTGTATGTTCCCGGATGCAACCATTAAGGGACACCGGGATTATAGCCCGGATTTGAACGGCGACGGAATTATTGAGCCGTGGGAGTATATAAAAGAGTGTCCGTGTTTTGATGCGGCAATTGAATATAGTAACATTTAATTTATGAAAAAGTATTTGATTTTGAAGGCAATCATTTTGGCGGTTGCCGCCGCCTTTTGGGTACAACAAAAGCGCATTAATAATTTGACCGTGGAGCGGGACAAATACCGGAGCAATACCGAAACGTTATTGCAAGATGTAAAGACGTACCAAACGAAAGATAGTTTGAACGCCGCAAAGGTTGGCGGGTTGGAGTTGAAATTATCGGAGTTCAAAAAATACCGGGCGGACGATGCGGCGTTGATAAAATCGTTGCAGACAAAGAACCGGGATTTGCAAAGGGTTACGACTGCACAAATGGAAACGATAAACGAATTACGGGCGAACGTCCGGGATAGTATTGTATATTTGCCCGGCGATACGGTTACGACCGTATTACGTTGTATTGACATTGTGGAACCGTGGTTTGAGTTGCACGGATGCACAACGCCCGCCGGGGTATTTACCGGGACGCATATAAACCGGGATAGTCTGTTAATAGCGGAAACGGTGCAATATAAACGCTTTTGGGGGTTCCTTTGGAAAACAAAGAAGATAAAGAACCGGGAAATTGACGTTGTAAGCAAGAACCCATCTACCCGAATATTGGGGGTTGAGTTCGTAACCATAGAAAAGTAATAAACCGGGGGTTGTAACAAGACGTTGCAACCCCTTTTTCTATTGACGCATTTTTAGCCCGTTTCCGGGCATTTTATTTCAAAGTGGATAATTTACCCGTCCCGCTTGCAAAAGTCGCTTAAATCGAAAATTCCAAGAAAATAACTCTTTTGGAACCAAAAACGGAATTTTTTATAGGAAAACACGAAAATAAAAGATAAAACCTTTGGTAATTAAAATAAAGGTTGTATATTTGCATCATCAAACAAGAACGACCGGGCGTTTTCCCGGAAAATAGAGAGCGAAACAATATGAATACTCAAAGCATTTATAACGGATTAGATTACACAACAAAAGAGATTAACCGCAATTTCAAAATCAAGGTAAACGGAATTGTAAACGGCAAAAAGGTTAATGTATTGGTTGGCGTGTCCGGTTTAATAAAGATTGTCGGCGACATTAAGTTAGTCAATCGCTTATTAAAACGTGCTTTCAATTGTTACGGAGACAAAGAGGTTTGCAAATTGCGCCGAGGCGTTAAAATCACTTTCTATTATCAGTAAACAACGACGGGGCGTTTTCCCCGAAACAATATAAATTTTCAATCATGGAAAAGAAAAGAACACAAGCGGCGGACATTGCCGAAATAGCAAACAAGTTGGACGGAAAAGTTGAGTTTTCAAGTATCGTTTACAGTCAACAATTAATGAGTGAAAAATACCGAGAAACCGGGGTTAATGATTTGTATTTTATTGGCAAAAAGTTTGGGTTGTGGTTTTATACAAGTCGGGCGGATTTGGATAACCTTTGTTATCTGAATAAAACTAAGTTCCCAACTTTAGTATCGTGTGAAAATTCATTGAGTATTTACGAAATAAAAAAATAACCGAATATGAAAACAGATATTAGCGGCGTAAGCCAATGCCCCAAAGGAACCGAACATTACGAAACATTTACGGCAATGGGTAGGGGACAACGTGGAACCGTGTTTTTTCAATACGATTATAGAGCCGAGGACGGCACGTTGTTTTCATGTGTAAAGCCGTCGTTGGAATTATGCAGGGAGGCACGGGATAAATATTTTGCAAATAAAAAGTAATAACCCGCCGGGGGTTCGTCCCCCGGCACAATAATAAAGATAATGGCAAAGTACATTTTAGTTAAGAAAGTAAAGGGAAAGAAATACGAGTACCAAGTTATTGACGTTGATAGTAAAGCGATTGTTTCAAAAAGAACGTCCGCCCGTGATTATGTGGCGTGTACCGCCGACGGTTCGTTTTATTTCGGGCGTTTGGATTTAATCGGGAAAGGCGACCACGGCAAAAGATTGAGCCATACGGCGGCAATATTGGCAAACCCGGAGGCGGCATATAAAAAACAAGTTGCATACTTTACGCCGGATTATCGGAGTAAATGGATAGCCGAAAACCCCGCCGAACAATGGATTGCCCGAAACGTTGAATATGCGACAAAGGAAAAAGAGAGATTAAACGCAATTGCGTATTTGCAGTAATAACCAAGCCGGGGGCGCAATCCCCCGGCATAACCATTTAGAGCGATGAACAAAACGAAACGTTACCGATTAAGTCAAGATATGTATAAGATAATCCAAAATGCAAACGGCGGGTTATTTTTGCTTTATACCCGGCACAATCCCGGCGATGTGTTGAACCTATTGTTAGACGGCAACGATATTGGGTTGACGTGCCGAGTTGAGAGCCGACACGACCAATATTATAAGTATTGCAAAGTAATTACGGAGGGCGTACAATGAGCCGTAACAGAGAGCGACAACAAGAATTGCAGCCGGGGCGGGTCGATTACGCCCGTACCCGGTTGGAGGCGTTGGGCTATCCGGTTATGGAGGTCAACGCCACGACCTTACAATTTACTTTCCGGGGTTCCCCGGTTACATTATACCCGTATTCCGGTTGGTTTACCGGGCGCACCGTTACCGATGGACGGGGAATTAAGAACCTATTAAAACAAATACCTATGCGATTTGCATTAAGAAAACAAGAAAAGATAAAAGCGTATTTTGAGCCAAACGGGGACGAAATATTGAACCGGATAAAAGAAAGTTTAACCCGGTATTTTTCCGCCGACCGTTCGGAGTTCCCGGAGGGGTTCCGGGATATTGAAAGCGATTATAACCAATTGCCGGGGGAACCGTACCCAACCATTGCGATAAACGACACCGGGAACCCGGAACGTATGATTGAGTTCTATGTTACCGGGAAACAATACGACGTTTACCATGTGGCATTTAAAGGATTTACAAAGGGTTAATATATGGGAATGATAAAAAGGAATTGCGACAATTGCGGCAAAGAATACAACGCCGATACCCGGAATTTACGCCGAGGTTGGGGACGTTGTTGTTGTAAGAGTTGCGCCGCCCAATTGAGGGAAAAGAATAAACCCGGATATAACCCGGAACGGGTCGCCGTAAATAATGCACGCCGGAAATTTTGGGCGGATTGCCCGGAACCGGAACATTACCCGTTGAGTTATGACGGGGCGGATTTCGACCAATGGGGGGATTGTGAATTTGGAATACATGATTAAAAAGATAACCCCCGACGCAATGAAGTAACGCCGGGGGTTGGTACGCAGTAACCGAGAGCGATGTTTTAGGTTATGCGGTGCAACAAAATTAGTGCTTTTTATCTGTATTACAAGCGTCCAACATGAACAAATAAAACTTTCAAAGGTTTTATTTTTGGTAATACAAATATTATTTATACATTTGCAGAAACAAAAACCCACCGGGGGAGTACCCGGCAAAGATATGAGAATAAAAGAGAGCGATTTATTAAAAAAATTGGCGACCGATAGCGGGAAAACAGCCAACCAAGTTGCCGAAATTATCATTTCGGAATTACTCAAAAACAAAGTTATTGAGGACACCCCGGAAAATTGGGGCGTTTCCGTTTTCGATGCAATAAACGAGGACGTAACCGAGGAACAAACCGCCAATTGTTATGCGGCTATTTCCGAGGCGTTGGGCGTGTATCTGAAACGGGTATATTTCATTGTCCCGGATTTGGATTTAATGGGTAACGACGATTGCCCGGAATGCGGCGGCGAAATGGAAGTTACCGACGGCGAATATAAACAGACCGGAGGCGACGGATATTTGACCCCGCCGGAATATACCGCAATTTGGGAGGAAATGACGTGTACGCATTGCGGACACAAAGAGAGCAACGAACCGAGTTATTAACAATAAAAGACTAAAGAAATGGCAGAAATGACGAAATTAAGAGTAAACGAGGCAATCGCACGGGCGCAAACCGCCGGAATTAAAGTTTATAAAAAAGAGGTTGCCGCCCGGTTATGGGAGGGACGCACCGAAAGCGCACAACAAGTTAATATGACTAACTTATGTAACGGAACGACTAAACAGATACGCCCGGAATGGGTCGTTATCATTTGCGAAATGTGTAATTGTACCCCTAATTATTTGTTTGGCTATGAAGAATAACGGGTTACAATGGTTTGAACGCATGGCGGACGTTATGTTTTCCGATAGGTTCCAAGCGAAAGCGATTATTGCGACATTTGGAACGTTGGGCGTTGTTTGTCTGATTGGCGCATTTTGGAACCCGTGGCAATTGATGTTTGCGGGTCTGTGTGCCGCAATGGTATTATGTGGATTTTCAGAATTAAAAAAGAGTAGAAAATGAGAGCGAACAAAAAGAAACCGGAAAACCCGGTACAAAAGACGGTTGAAAGTTTGGGAGCCGTTCCCGCCGACCAATTCCCGGAAATTACCGAGGAACAACAACAAATAATCCCACCGTTTGAAGCGGTCGAGGTTGAACAACCAACCGGAATATTTGAGATATTGCCGGGCATGACGGTTGAGGAAATGACGGCAATGTTTTTTGATGAAAAAACGTTGATTGAACCCCCGTATAAGGTTTGGCAATTGAATAGTAAGGGACACCGCTATTATTACCGATATGACGACAACGGGAACCCGGAGTTTTTCCCGTCGGTTACAACGATATTGTCCCAAACGTTACCCAAAGCCCCGCACTTAATACAATGGATTGCCAACAAAGGCATTGAGGAAGCGGAACGATACAAAGGCGAACGGGCGGCGTATGGTACGTTTATGCACGCCGCATTTGAGGAATTATTAATTAACCGGGCTTATGATTTGGACGGGTTAAAAGGCAAACTAAAAGAATATATTGAGGTTTACCGATTGCCGGACGATTTTATATATTATGCCGACGATTTGAAAAAGGACGTATTGGCGTTTGCTCAATTCGTATTAGATTACGACGTGCGCCCGTTGGCGGTTGAAATTGCTTTAGTGCATCCATATTACAAGTATGCCGGAATGATTGATTGCCCGTGTACCATGTTGGCAAAGATAGGCGGCGACGAACGTATTAACGCAATCGTCGATTTTAAGAGCGGACGCAAAGGATTTTACGAGGAAAGCGAGATACAATTAGGGATGTACCGGGATATGTGGAACGTCAATTTTGAGCAATTCCCCGTTACCCGTATTTTCAATTTCAGCCCGAAAGATTGGCGCAAACGTCCGTCGTACAATCTGAAAGAACAAACGGATAGCCCCAATATACGGAAAATCCCGTATCTGTTAGAAATTGCAGCCATTGAGGACGAAAAGAAAGATAATACGTTTACGTCGGTTAATGGTATGGTTTTATTGGATAATGCACCCGATTTGACGCAAAACGTAATATCCTTATCGTTGGCGGAATTGATTAAAACGAAAGCCCCAAAGGAGGCGACCCCGGACGAAAACACGGACGCCGCCGAGAAAGTCAAGGCGGATGCACCGGAACCGGAAAAGGAGCCAAAGAAAACAACCATTGTTAAACGTGCGCCCAAAAAGGCAAAGGAGGCGGAAAAGAAAGCCGCCACGGGCAAAACGACCGCAAAGCGAGGTAATACCACGGAAAAGAAAGTAAAGCCCGCAAACGAGCCTAAAAAGCCCAAAAATGAGAGTAGGAAAAAGATGTTGAACGACGACCCCGAAATTTAATTATTATGAATATAGTATATTACGCAGTTGATGAGAGTGGACGGGCAATTGTACATACAGAAAAACCCGAAAGATGTACACGGGATTTTGATAGCCCCGTTTGGATTGATGCGGTTGAACTATTGGGAGAAATACCGCCGGAATTATCGCATATAAATTGGGAAAATTCGCCCGTTAAATTAGAGTTAAATATAAAAATTGTTGAATGATGAAAGGAAGAATAAAACGACCGGAGGCGCAACAATCCCGTTTGATATTGCCCCGTGTCGGTCAAATAAAAATCGGTATGAAAAACGCAAACGGTTATCCGCAAAGCGTTGATTACTTCATACCAACGGGAAAATATGCCGGGTTATTTACACAGGCATACGGCGAAAAGCCGCAAACAATACAAATTGTTTTCCCGGACGACGACCCGGCAAAAGTATGTAACGAGCGTTACGAATACCGGGACGACGACGGGCGATTGATTGCGGCGGGCGATGGCGACGCATTCCAAGTATGGGACGGAAAGAAATACGAAACGTTGACAACGGAGAAATACCCAAACTTAATGCAGTCAATAACGAAGCGTTACCCGAATAAAAAGAGCCGCCAACCGGATTGCGACGGTTGGGAGGTAACATTAACGCTAAACTTTATTGTTCCTTTGGTTCGTGGGGTTGCCGGGGTTTGGCAATTCGCAACAAAGGGAACGGCGTCCACAATCCCGCAAATACGGGAAACGTTCGACGGTATGTTAGCGGAACGGGGATTTTGCAAAGGCATTATCTTTGATTTGAATGTACAATTTGCCACGACCCAAAAGCCGGGCGACCGTTCCCGTTTTCCCGTCGTGTCGTTGGTTCCCAATGAGAGTGCAGACAATGTTTTGAAAGTACGTAAAGCATGGGAACCCGTTAAAAAATTGGAGGGCGGCGAATAATGGCGGATACTATCAGACGAACCAAAAGGACGGGTAATTTTACGACCGTCCGCAACGAATATTTACAGGACGTAAATTTGAGTTGGAAAGCAAAGGGATTGATAACGTATATTATGAGTTTACCCCCGGATTGGCAATTGAATTTGTCCGATTTAAAAAATAGGTCAAAGGACGGACGGGACGCAACCGCCGCCGGATTACGTGAATTGATAACGAACGGATATTGCCAACGTTGCAAAGTTCGTGGCGACGGCGGAACGTTCGTCGGGTGTGATTACGAGGTTAGCGATATTAAAGAGTTTGAACCACAAACGGAAAACCCGTTTATGGATGCGCCACAAACGGAAAATCCGGTTGCGGTAAATCCCGAAACGGAAAAACCCGATACGGGAAAGCCGACATTAATAAATACTAATCTTACTAAAGACTCAAATACACTAAATACTAATCCAAGTAATACGCCGCAAAATGCTTTTGCGTCTTTGTTCCCCGACGAACCAAAGGTTGAGGAACCAAAGGAGAAAAAAACGTTATTCCGCAATTCCGACGTTTACAAAATGGTTAAATTTGAAAACGGCGTTGGCGTGGATTATTCCGAGTTTGAAAGTAAGTTTGCGACCCCGGAATTTGAAAAGGTCGATTTGGTTTATT
>ERZ772882.1877-NODE-1877-length-20531-cov-5.298447_pt1 | contig 20531 bp, 23 predicted proteins | sample MGYA00580576_ERZ772882 | MGnify/ENA primary metagenome ERZ772882 (study PRJEB29015, sample SAMEA2737658) | human gut metagenome | biome: human gut; feature: human-associated habitat; material: faeces | place: China | collected 2012 ... | reverse complement strand
GACGTGCGCTACCTCGAACCCCAGCGCAGCGGCTCTTGCTTCCTTGCAGAGCTTTGTGATCTTCTCAAAATTACCGGCTGCGACGTCTGCCTTCGGGCAGACCCAACTGCCGCCGACCGCATGAATAAAGGGCGCAGCGATGAACTCGCCGATGTTCTGCCCGTTGACGCCGCCGGTCGGAATGAACTTGATCCCGCCGAACGGACCCGAGAGCGCCTTCATGGCAGATAGACCACCGTAAACGCCAGCCGGGAAGAACTTTACGACCTTGAGTCCCAGCTTCATCGCCGCCATGATTTCCGTCGGCGTCACGCAGCCGGGCGTCACGGCAACGCCGTTTTCCACGCACCAGCGGACGACTTCCTCGTCAAAGCCCGGAGAAACGATAAACTTCGCGCCGCACTCGACCGCCTTTTTGCACTGTTCGAGCGTAATGACCGTGCCCGCGCCAACCAGCATATCGGGGCAGCTTTCCGCGACCGCCTTGATCGAATCCGCCGCAGCCGCCGTGCGGAACGTGATCTCCATCACGTCCACGCCGCCGGCCAGCAGAGCCTTTGCCGTTGCCACGGCGTCCTTTGCGTCATCCAATACGACAACCGGCACAACAGCCGCCATTTTAAATCTTTCCGTCATTTTTATATCTGCTCCTGCAACTCTATATACCAAAATCTACAATCAAGAATAACTCTCGTCGAAAGACCGCCTATAATTATACTGTTCGAAAATATGTCACAGAATCCGGATGTTGTTCTACGAATTTTTGCATATAATCCTCGCGGCAAGGGCAAAAAACGTCAATAACGCGACAATCTTCTTCAATAAACGCGCCATGCGGAACGTTGGCTGGAAGATAAAGCACATCCCCTGCGCTGACAGAATAGATTTTTCCATCAATAATCTCATCGCATTTACCCTCCAGCACAATCATGCACTGACTCTGCGGATGAGAGTGGACATCAAAAACTGATCCTGCTTTCATCGTAAGGAAACTAACTGTAAGCTCCTTTGTAGAAACAAGATGACTTTCAGAACCTGGTACCAGCATTGTCAAGGGAATTTGCTTCTCAGGCCGGACGATATACTGTTCACGATCCTGCTGTCCAGCGAGCATAAAATCACTACGTTTCATATAATCTTTTATTTCCTTTCATTTGTAGAATTGTCCCAACTATTTCTTCGCGTCGAGGCATAGACGGAATCCCACCACGCCGGGTAATACTAAGTGCCGCAGCGATATTTGCGCAGTCTGCGTAGCGGCGCACATCATCTAATTTCAGTTTTGAAAGGGGAATCTCCTCTTCTGTAAACTTCGCGATAAACGTTCCCCAGAAAGCATCTCCCGCGCCAGTCTTGTCCACAATAGGTCCGAGATTCAAGCCGGCGGATTGGCAAACGCCCTTTCCCTTGAGGCTGATATATGCGCCTTTTTCACCAAGCGTAACAACGACACATGTAATTCCCTTCTTATGCAGAAATACACAAGCTTTTTCAGCATCAGTCTCTCCAGTCACAATTTCAAGCTCATCTTCCGAGACTTTCACGAAATCGACCGATTGTAAAACAGAACAAATCATCATACGAGCCGTTTCTGTATCCGGCCAAAGGTTTTCACGGAAATTAGGGTCATAAGAAATCACCGCTCCTGCGGTCTTTGCAGTTTTCAACGCTGAAAGCGTAGCCGAACGGACTGGATCGCTGGTTAAAGAGATTGAGCCAAAATGGAACACCCGGCAATTATGGAGAAGTTCGACGGAAAGTTCTTCCTGTCGAAGGCAGGTATCGGCACCTGGCTTGCGGGCAAAGGAGAATGTTCGTTCCCCAAATTCATCCAGTGAAACAAACGCGAGTGTTGTAAACACACTTGGGTCCAGAAACATACCATCGGTACAGATACCCTCAGAAACAAGAACCTCCTTTAAAAAGCGGCCATGCATATCATCTCCAACCTTACCGAGGAATGCCACAGAACGTCCGAATCGTGCTGCAGCAACAAGCATATTACCAGGTGCTCCCCCAGCATTCCGTTCAAACAGCTTCATCCCATTTGGTGAAAAACCACTGTCTGTGAAGTCAATTAACAATTCTCCGAGTGCAACGATGTCAAACATATTATTTTCCCATTTATAAATATTGATTAAATTCCACACGTTCCCCATTGGGACCAGTAATCACGAAAAAACGCACCCCCCGTTCAAAGAACGGAAGCTTCTGCACGCAAGTTGGCTGCAACGGCATTTCCGATGTTACATACTCAAACGCAGCATCGATGTCGCAAACATTGATTGCAATGTGATCCCATGCACCAGTCTGCTGGGTGCATGCGCTGCATTCATATACCTCTAAAATGAGATCATTCAGGCGTAGAAAACAGACACGGCTTGCGCCATTTATCTCCGTATCATACGTCTCAAATCCAATTCGATGATAGAAGCTGATTGTTTCTTCATACCGATCCGTTGGAAGCCCTACATGCTGAAGGCCCAAAAACAGATCCTTTAAATTCAAATTACTTCCTCCCATCAAGAACTGCAGCAGCATACGCCTTCGGAATGGTTTCTCGGATTCCAGTGTCTTGAAATTGGTTTTGCGCCGCGTCCAAATGAAATATCTGGATTCCACCAGTGCTGGCACACCGTTCAGCGGGGAAACTATAGGCTCCTACATCGATGAACTCTTCTAAGACGGCAAAGAGATACTCCGAAGCAGCATCGAACCGCAAAATGCGCGCCCATCCATCCGTTTTCACCGTATCGTAGTAATATATAGCGCCATTTCCATCAATTTCATATAAAACGATATTATTTTCTCCGCGATTCGATGCCGCCAGCCACTTTCCATTTGGCGAAACAGCAATGTCGCCGCCAATGCTGCCATCGCGTCCACTACAATGTAAATTGCTTAGTGTCTGCGTCAATTTCAGTTCGCCACATATGTTAAAGCGAAATACAAAAATATCAGAGCTGATCTCTGAAATGGCATAGACAACATTTCGTGTCGGATGCACCGCCAGATGCCTCAGACCTGAACCGGCGGGCACTGTTACCTCAGAAATCTGACAAACAGAACCTGTTCCATTGAGAAGCCGCAGTTTGTCACATCCTAAATCTGCAGTAAGCAAAATGGAGCCGCCTTCCGCTGCAATGGTACAGTGCGGATGGGACGCATCCTGCCGCGGTCCAACTATAGCTCCTTTGTCCTGAAACTGAAGAAGCTGTCTGAATTGCCCAATGCCCCCATCACTACGGAAACCATAAAACAGCAATGTGCTTGCCAGAAAATCCGAGGCGACCAAACTTTCTGTCTGCGGATTCAGGGAGATATGCGTTGCGTCAAAACCCGAGGCGGCTTGGCGGTTTATGAGCTGCAGCTTGCCGTCGTGTTGAATGGAATAAGCACTAAATAAATTGTTCCCTGTACAATCCAACGACGAAGTGTAGAGGTATGTCTTATTTATTGCAAGACAGGCAACATACCGCAAGACATCCTCTGTACCCATCTTCGTAAGGACACAAGCTTGAGGATCAAAGTTGTATCGGAGCAGTGCGCCTTCCTCATCTCGTTTACAGATATAGAGACAAATCGAATCATTCATATGTTTCATCCTTTATACTCGAATGCTGTACGCTTCCTGCTGCCAGATATCCACCGCTCGAGCCAGATTTATCATTTGAAATCCAAAAAGAAAACAGCTTGCCTTGCTCCAGCTCAAAAGCAATACGCACGGGCTTTCCGGATATAGCATGAAGTGAGACTGCAGAATTCCATAGGACTTGCTGCTTTGTGGAATTGACAGAGCGGCAGATACAGTTCTGAAAAGACAATCCCGGAAGTGCATGACCATTTTTATCTTGTATTTCAGCCCTCAATGATTTGCACTGTGCATTTACCCAAAGTCCTTCTCCGTGGAAACACACAGGAGGCGTCGACATACGTCCGGTAGAGTTTGTCGTAAGTGCAGCAAAGCCATCTCTGCGAAGTGTTGCCACTCCTGTGCTTCCACCAGCATACATATGTCTCCCCATACGCGGAGAATTACCAGACCATGCGCCGAAATAGAACAGCAGTTCGTCGCCGTTGACAATGCATATACCAGATGCTGGATGGATATAACCCTCATCCCATGCACCATGAACGCCGCTTCCCGCAATAAATGGCTTCCGGTTTAATCTAGAAAATTGAATGCCATCCCGACTAAAGCCAATGTAAAGATCACATTTTTTGGGTTCTCCCAGCTGTTCAGCAACAGCATTATGCGGACCCTTAAAAATCTGAAAGATGCCAAGCATGATACTCTCGTATGCAACACAGTCCAAGCTGTACAACTGTGTATCGCAATCCCAAATATCATCCCGTTCGTCGTTTGCATCTGCGCTTTGCCAAAAATACTCCCGGCGGCAGTCTGCAAGCTCCGAAAACGAAGCAGCCTCCCGGTAGGATCGATAGCGGTACAGATATTTTCCCTTTTGATACAAGCTTCTGACACTCAGTACCCATCTGTCGCGGAAGGGGTTATAAAAAAGCGATGTCGTATCTCCGCAAGGCATGATACGCGACGGGGCAGACCAGTCCAACCCATTGGCAGATGTTCGCAGTTCAGCATACTCTCTTTTTTGCCGATCCCGTGTGAAAAGGAACATTTTGAAACGCTCAGTATCCGCGTTCTGGTCAAGCCAAATGCTGCAGCCATCGCGAAAACGATCTTCAAATGCAGGAAGAATGCGATTTGAGCCATCGACAGCAATATGTGGCCGTATCCAGTGAAAGCCGTCGCAGCTTTCCGCATATGCAACCGCTCCAAACCACCCAGCCTGATACCATAATTTGAACTTCTTATCGGTCGGATCGTAAAAAATGCCGTCTTTGAATGGAGCAGCTACCGGGCAATTGCCATGATCCATCTCTAACACGGTTTCCGGTGTCAGCACCATTCCCTTGATTTCCGGAGAATAAAACTCTCGATGCAAACTACTTTCTTCAATCAGAAAGTCGTCGACGAAAAGCTGTCTACCACAATCAATTGGAATTACATCAGGGCGTTCTTTTAAGTAGTTTGGCGTCTGCGGCAACGTTTGGAAGGAGGAGCGATACGACCAAGCAGTTGGAAGTAACGCGTCCACGCAATCCGGCGACAAAATCCCATTATGTAAAATCATCAATCAAATATCAAAGATAAAGTCTATCTGTTCCTGTGTCAGCGGAACCTGCGCGCTTTCTAATGTACTCTTCATCTCATCCGGACGCTGTGGTCCGACAATGGGCAAAACCGGGAACGGTTGCGCCAACGTGTAGCCAAGAACAATATCCTGAAGTGTCATCCCGGATTGTTTGGAGAGTCGAAGTGCTTGTTTGGCCCGGCGGAGAGATTCGCTGTTGTAGAAGTACTTTCTCGAATAGGAGTATCCTATATTTTCCATATAATCATCTTTGAAGCAGTTATAAAAGAAACCACTTGCCTGTGAACAATAAGCAAATACCGGTCGCTGCGTCCGCTCATGGTATTTGCGCATACCAGGTGTCAGCCAGGTCTGAATCAGCTCATCGACAGCCGTCATATTGGGGTAAGCCATATTGAGCATAACCTGATTCGCACTGAATTTACGAAGACCATGTGCCTCTGCATAGGCATCCGCCTCCAAAATTCGTTCGATTTTCCAGTTGGAACAACCAAAATAACGAATCTTGCCCTCTTCAACGCAACGATTCAGTTCCTCGAGAATCGCTCCAACAGGTTGGCTCGGATCGTCCTGATGCAGCCAATAGAAATCAATATAGTCTGTGTGTAAATTACGTAGGCTTTCAGTTAGATCAGACCGCAGAAATGCCGGAGTCATCCGTTTCTCATATGGTTTGTTTGTTGCATAGCAGCAGCCTTTGGTACTAATCAGCACTTGCTCACGCAAATGGTTTTCCTGTAAGAAATCACCAACCAGGCACTCGCTCAGAGATCGCCCACCAACGAGAAAGCTCCCATAATAATGAGAGGTATCCAACATAGTCCCACCGCAATCGACATACGTTTTAAGAAGGTCTCTGGCGATATCTGCTGGAACATTACTCGCATAATCACCGGTTCCGAGCACATACTGCGGCACAGTCAAATCTGTTCCTTCAAGTTTTCTGTATTTCATCTTTGCACCTCAATTCAGCTTACTGATAATCTTTCTTAAAAACGATCCATCTGAAACCAGTTTCCCGCGCAGAATATCCTCTTCTGTGATCCGCGCCAGCAGCAGCTCCTTTTCGACATTTCGCTCCCGGTCATAAATGATGTAGATTTGATCGTCCGGCGTTTGCACCGCATCTGGATAAGAAACGAGTTCGCGTTCATCCAGAAGAAGCGGAGCGCTCCATGTTTTCCCATCATCAACCGACAAAAACGCTGCCAGGTTGTTTCTCGCCATATAATCAGGATCATCGCCGCGAGGTGTGTCAAATCGGTTGTCTGGACTCCAGTGGTTGATCAGCAGTATGTGGCCAGAATGAAGTTTCCGAATGTGGAAACGAGAATTAGGTCCACCAAGGCAGAATTTCCCGATTTTCCCCCACGTTCGGCCGCCATCATGGGAAAATGCTTCACCGATACCGTCCTTTCTTCGCGTCAGCATCTGTAGCGTACCATCATTTTTTTCGAGAATCATGCTCTCATCAAACCAACGGTTTGGCATATCAACGCCTCCCCGGTATTCAAATGTTTTCCCTTGATCAGAAGAGACATACATTTTTGCAAGGCAGTTTGGCACGTTGGGGTTTAGGCTGGACTTTACATGACCCCACAGCGTAATCGGCAAAGCCCACTCGCCATTCATAAGAACTGTCGGTTTGTTAAGCATAACGCCGTCAGCAATTCGTCTTGGCTCAGTCCAGACGTTCGGCGCCTCATCCGGGTCTCGACACACTGAATACCAGCAGCCGGCACGGCCATCAAAGCCACCGTAGCTCTGTGCCCAAAAGAGAAACAATTCATTTGACGGCGTGCGCCAAAGGCAAGGATCAAATGCGCGAACATTTCCAGGCGGATCAATCACCACGATCGGCTCAGACCATGTATCACACGCATCGTCACTGATTTCAACTGCAACGTAATTATCAGGTCCCTCGTCATTGCCGCCGCTGAAAAAGCACCGCCAAAAACGCCCACCATAAGTGCGTTCAATTCCAGGAATTCCTTGCCACAGCCTACTTTTTCGGAAATATGTTTCATCAGGTGTTGTATTAAGCGGAACGGGCTGGAGTGCCATGTCCTTCTCCCGCAATGTTTTTTCATTTGCTTCCAGTGATATCATGTCGTTACCTCATTTCACTATCTACTCTCGGACAACAAAAGTGCCCCGGCCGTGACTGGCAGTATATTCATCCGCGTCTGACCAGTAATCCTCACCGCAACTGACCCCGCCGTCTACAAATATATTAATACCAGTAATAAACCTAGCCTCTTCCGACGCAAGAAACGCAGCAGTGAAACCAATATCAGTACCATCACCGCCGATCCGCAATGGAATTCGAGAGATTTCCTCTGTGTAATCCCGATCCGCATAGCCCTCTGGATACACGCACATGCATCCGGGAGAGATCGTCGAAATACGAATCCCATGCCGCCCGTACTCACGCGCCATGGACTGCGCCGCGCGATTAAGCCCCGCCTTCAGCCCTCCGTATATGGCATCCATCGGTGTGGGTGTTTTAGACCGGATGGAAGATGTGAACAGAATCGTACCGCGGATACCTCTATCCACCATGTACTTGGCTGCAGCATTTGCAATAAGCAGACTCCCCCGGAAGTTGACTTCGTAAACATAGTCGATTTCCTCCGGGTGAATCAGCCGCATATACTTTTCGAGACCAACCCCTGCATTACACATTACAAGGGATATGGAAGGAAACGCCAGCAAAGCCTGCGTCATCAGTGTTTCTCCGATGGTACGTTCGCGCTGATCACAATCAAAAGTTACAACGCGAACCCCGAATTTCTCCCGTAATTGCTGTGCAACATGTGCAGCTTTGTCTACTTCTCCGCAATGCGCCATGAAGATATCGTATCCTTTGCTTGCCAGTGCATAGCAAATCCCTTCGCCAACACCGCGGTTGCCTCCTGTAACAATTGCAGCTGTGTGGTTCATAATAGCAGTTCTCCTTTACACAACTCTTTTTACACGGCTTTTACTGGCTTGCCGGAAGCAGTCGATTGCCACAGCCAAAATGACGAGAGCACCCATTGCGACATCCTGCCAAAACTGGCTGACATTCAGCAGATTCAAACCATTATTGATAACGCCCATCAAAAGTGAGCCGACCAGTGTACCCCAGATGCTTCCAGAACCACCATTCATGGATGTACCGCCAACAACGCCTGCCACAATGCAGCTGAGTTCTGCGCCATTGGCCATAGTGGAGTTTGTGAAGTTTAGACGTCCGGCGAGCATCATACCAGAAATCCCGCACAGGGCACCGGTTATGACGTATGCCCGCAGCTTCATTTTTTCAATTTCTACGCCGGACAGTCTTGCAGCTTTTTCGTTGCCGCCGATGCACTTTATTTTGATACCAAACGGTGTCTTTTCCAGCAAGAACCATGCTGCAATGTATAAGGCGAGCAACACAAAAATGCCTCTGGGAAAAACGTTTGCAACCTTGCCCGCGGCAATCCAGCGCAGACCTTCTGGCATAATCAGCGAGTTTTTTGCGCCTGTAATAATGGCTGCCATACCACGAAAAATGTAGCTTGTACCAAGCGTTGCAACAAAGGGCGGCAGCTTAATTTGGGTGACGAGCAAGCCGTTGATCAAACCGCAGAGTAAGGACACAGCCATCGCAATCAGAATCGCCGGCACAGGAGCCATACCATATTTATTCGTCAGCAGTCCCATGACACAGGCGCTCAACGCCAAAATAGCACCCACAGAGAGATCTATCGCGCCAAGCATAAAGAGAATTGTCATGCCGATCGCCATCAAAGCTATGTATACAACCTGATTGGTAACAGTGAGCAGATTTCCAATTGTCAGAAAGTTTTCAGATAAAAATGACAGCACGATGCAGAGAATAATAAGTGCCAAAATCGTGCTGATTTGGGAACTGTATTTATTTGTAAATTTTAATCCCTGAGACTTATTGTTCATGTTTCATTTCCTCTCGCCGTGTTGCTAATTTCATAATTTTTTCCTGTGTTGCCTCGTTACGGAGTAGCTCGCCCGTCACCTTTCCTTCGTGCATCACCACGATGCGGTCACTCATACCAAGAACTTCAGGAAGATCCGAAGAAATCATTATGACGCCAATGCCATCGGCCACCAGCTTATTGATGAGATTGTAAACTTCAACCTTCGCGCCAACATCGATACCACGGGTCGGTTCGTCAAAAATAACGAGTTTTGAATTGGCAACCAACCATTTTCCGAGGGAGATTTTTTGTTGGTTTCCTCCAGATAGGTTTTCTGCATGCAAATCTAAATTCTCAGTATTTAAATGCAGTCTGCGGCTAATATCGTGGCAGATGGACTGAATTTTTGTTTTCTGAAAAATGCCGTACTTTGTGAAAGTATTTACTGCGGCAATCATCAAATTAGAATAGAGGGACGCAGAGAGGAAAAGGCCTTCTTCTTTCCGATCCTCCGGTACAAGCGAAATGCCAAGTCGAATCGCATCAGATGGTCTTTTGGGTGAGATCTCCTTTCCAAAGTAATAGATCGAGCCACCAGTCTTTTGCAGCGCGCCAAAGACAGTCTTTGCGACCTCTGTTCTTCCTGCCCCGACAAGTCCTGAGAAGCATAAAACCTCTCCCCTGTGCAAAGAAAAATTAACATTCTGAAAAAGGTCTCCACACGACAAGTCTTTCACCCGCAGAATTTCTTCGCCGCGCTCAAAAATCTGCTTAGGGAACTGCTGATCCATAGGATGACCGACCATCATACGGATTATGTCATCAATCGTGATGTGCTCTTTGTGAATATCGTGACAGCCGATTAGCTTGCCATCACGCAAAACGGTCACACGATCACCAATTTGCATAATTTCATCCATGCGATGTGAAATATAACAAATTGCTATTCCTTGCTGTTTTAAATTGCGAATTACGGTAAATAGTTTTTCAACCTCTACGTCAGTCAGCACAGCAGAAGGTTCATCAAAGATAATCACTTTGGAATTCATGCGAAGTGCCTTTGCAATTTCTACCATTTGCCGCTGTGCAACACTGAGCTCCTTAACAGGGATCGTGACATCGATATTTGCACCAATCATCTCCAAGAGCTCTCTGCTGCGCTGAATCATCGCTTGCCGGTCCAAGATCTGAAAAGGTCCCGCCTTTTTCACGATTTGATTTACCATAAAAATGTTCTCATAAGCGCTTAGAGTTTCAACTAAGTTAAGCTCCTGATAGACAACGCTAATACCCCTTTCCAAGGCCTCTAAGGGGCTGTTGACCGTTATCGTCTCCCCATTCAGTTTGATAACACCGGCGTTCGGAATATATGCGCCGGCAATAATCTTGATCAAAGTCGACTTTCCTGCGCCATTTTCTCCTATTAAGATGTGAACCTCGCCTTTGCGCAATGAAAAGTTTACATGATCCAGTACAGTCACGCCACCAAAAATTTTTGTGGCGCCATTGACCTCCAATGCAAGGTCATTGTGATTTGTGTATTGTTCCAATTTGGACATTCCTCCCGTGTTTTGCTACTGATCAGACCCGCCAAGCTAGGCCAGCGGGTCTGATCAATGTGTATTTTTCTGACGGAAGCTGTTCCGTATCAGTTCATAAACCGCTCAAGGCCAGCACTTTCAATAAACTCTTCTACGTTTTCAGCGGTGACGATAGAGCAACCAACAACTGTCTTTTCCTCGGCCTCTCCACCAGTCAGAACCGTGTTCACGGTCTGCATACCGACTTTTCCAAGTTCATACAGCGGCTGGCCAACTTCTGCCTGAAGCTTCCCCTCACGGATATAGGTCATAGAGGTGGGGGTGCCATCAAAGCCGCACACAATAACATTATCGGACAGTCCCGCAACTTCCAACGCAGACACGGCCGCCAAAGCACCGCCATCCCACGCAGAAAACACGCCGACGATACGGTTGCCGTATTGAGTAATAGCATCCTCAACGCCAGCGAGTGCCGTAGTAGAATCCCAGTTCGCATAAATCTCATGGATTTCGATGTCAGAGCGCAAATTTGTAATGGTTTCTACAAAGCCATCATGACGCTGCTGTGCATTCGTACGAGCCATATCACCGTTAATCATCAGAACAACACCCGCGTCAAGTTCTTTTGCCATCCATTCACCAGCAACTGCCGCCGCAGCATAAGAATCAACAGTGATGTTCCACAGATTTCCCGCATTCGTCGGGTTGTCGATCTCGACGCACTTGATTCCTTCTTCCTGCGCCTTGTGAACCGTAGCTGCATACGACTCGTCTGCGCCGCCGTAAATGATAGCATCGACTTTCTGCTGAATGAACGTATCAACTGCAAGAGCAAAAGACCCTTCATAATCGCTTGGATCAAGGTAGAGTTTGGAAATCTCAATATTAAGTTCCTTTGCGGTATCTTCAATCGCAGCCGCAGTTACCTGCCAGCCTTCATTCGTTGCCTCCGGGCAAACGAAACCTACCTTGAACGCTTTTTGCTCATCTTTTACAGTGTTGTTGGCTTCATCAGTGCTACCGACGTTACTTTCCGCACTGGGGTTATCAGTAATGTTGTTGTTTGATTTTTCACTACAGGCAGTCAGACTGATCAGGGCAGCAATGACCATAAGCAGTGCAAGGATTTTTGTTTTCATAAAATTTCTCCTCTCATTTTTAATCGTTTGCGTAATCGATTAAATCTATTCTGTATTCTAATTGACATATTCCTAATTGTAAATTGGCAGAATAATAAAAGATTCATTGATTTTTTTGTGCAATCAGCTGAAATATTTGCATTGTATAAAATCGATTACTTTTCTCGTGACATTTTCTTTATTGTATAGTATATTATATTTTTAGATTTGTATTTCCTCTTAAAATCATTTTATTAAGAAAGGCGACCGCTTATTTACATTCTTTCATCCTAGTTTTCGCGGATATATGGCGGTCGAATGGTTGATTTATATGGGTAGCATAACCATTCAAGATGTTGCACGTTATGCACATGTTTCATCTGCAACCGTTTCGCACGTTTTTAATAAAACGCGATACGTGTCACCGGAGAAGGTCGTGCGTGTCATGGAGGCTGCAAAAGAACTTAATTATATACCAAACACTTATGCAAAGAGCTTTCGCACGGGAAAAAAAAATATAATTGGTTTCATTGTACCCGATATATCCAATCGTTTTTTTGCAACAATCATTGAAGCGGTGGAATCCACACTTTCTCAGCACAATTATCGGTTGATTATTGCCAATACAAAAGAACTGGAAAGCCGTGAACTAGCGCATCTCTCCTACTTTTCTTCTGGCGTTGTAGACGGCCTGCTTATCGCATCCACATTAGATCGGTATGAGAACATTGTAGGTTTTCTTTCCCCCAATCTTCCGGTGCTTTTCATCGATCGAAAATTTGACAATATGCCCGCCTGCTCTGCTACCATCGCCAACGCCGAACCAATTTACCAGGCTACAAAAGAGTTGATCCAAGCGGGCCACACGCGGGTCGGCTATATTGCCGGAATCCCACACCTATCTACCACAAAAGAAAGACTTCAAGGATATCTTGATGCGCTGCATGATGCCGATATTGCCATGCAAGAATCTTGGATTGTATATGGACATTCCGCAGAAACAGCTATAGAACGCTGTGTGAATCAACTGATCCATGAAAAATGCACAGCAATCATCGTATCAAATGGCGCAATGTCGCTGCACGTTGCTAATTACCTCTATCGGATTGGTGAGACACTGCCTACAGTATATTTTGACGATGACTATAAACTGGACATGGCTCCACGTTTTGCAACGATCTCACAGCCTTCATTTGAACTTGGCCGAATTTCTGCTGAACAAATCTTGCGTTTGATTAAGGATCCTGCTCAAGATATTAACCATATTATTCTTTCCGGCATGTACAAACGGAATGATATAAGTAGAATCCATTCTTCGGGTGCATGAGCACACAGGCGTCGTTATTTTTATCAATTTAAATTTCAATGATATTTGGAATTCTCAAACATATATGTGGATATTAGAGGGGGCGCTCCTCCTCAACAAATAGTAATCTGCGCAGTTATTTTTCTTCAGCTTGTTGCAGTATTCAAGTTATGAATTGGTCAATATCAACGAACATTTTTTCAAATCCACTCGCGGTCACTGACCCAGATTGTGACCCAAGTGTGCGCGAAAGCGTGTGGACGCAGTGGACAAATCGCTGTTAAATTCCGTATTTTTTGTTGACGGAACGGACGTATTGTACTCAAAATCGCCAGAAATCACGAACCGATAGCAGCTGGCAGTCATGAGGTCAGCGGTTCGATCCCGCTTATCTCCACCAAAAAGGCTTGTTTTCAAATGAAAACAAGCCTTTTTGATGTTTTTGACATATCGCCGTTATTTTGCGCCCCCAGCGGTTGTACCCACTTCAGCCATACCCCCGCAAAAATTGAATAAAAAGTTCGTAAAGAGCTGCTAAATTGGACATTTATGCGAAAACGTGAATGTCCATTTTTTATTGCCAAAATTCTGCATATCGATGTGATTTTCATGCAAACACAAGTCAATTTCTCCTACTTTTACGGTGAAGAATCCGAGCAGTTCAGCTACTTCCGGATTCCGAGATTGTTGGTGCGCAGCAAGAAATTCAAGACGCTCTCCACCGACGCGAAGCTGCTTTACGGCCTGATACACCCTAAGGTTTTGTTTCGCTTTTCTTCCATCATCCGCAGCCGTTTTTTGGTGCTGTCCGGCTGCTCCAGAAGCAGGCGCATATAGGTTTCTGCTTCTTCGGTGGTAAAGCCAATGTCGTGCAGCGTCAGAATGATACTGAGCCGCTCCAGATCTTCGTCATCGTATTGCCATACACCCATCACTTTTTTGACTGCGCCGCACAGTCCCCAGCTCTCATACTCCTGCAAGATGGAAACCGGGATATTGTAGTGCTCGCTTGCTTCCTGCTGCGTCATCCGATCAATTCCCGAACATAAAAAGTACAGGCACCCTCTCTGGATGCCTGTATTGTATAACGCTTTTTCTGCTATGTCGAATACCCATTTTGAGAAAACATAAATGCTAAAATCGCATTTTTGAGAAAGTCGAGAAATTGATCCGCCGCCGGTGAGCAGGTCTGATCCTTCTTCCACGCCAACACCGTTCCGGTTTCCAGCTTTGGAGAAAGCGGCACAAATTCCAGCGCATCAGAGAGATTTCCAAAATCATAGCACAGCGCCGCGCCTACACCGTTTTTTACCATGTTTGCCGCATTCAAAATCAGGTTAAATGTGGCTGCAACTTCGATTTTGTCGTATGTATCGCCGAACCACCCCGCAAGCTCGTTGCGGACGCTTTCGCGGCTGCTAAGAAGAAGCGGAACACCCAACAAATCGTTCGGCGTGACCGTGCTTTTCTGTGCCAGCGGATGCTCTTTTGGCAGCAGTACGCCCCAACGGTCCTTTTGTGGCGTTCGCAGAAAAGCATATCGGCCAATGTCCACCGGCTCGGTCAGAAGCCCCATGTCCAGCAGCCCCTTTTCAATGCGCTCCTTCACATCGTCGGCGTTGGCGCTGTAAATACGGAACTGCACTTGACGGTGCAGCCTGCGGAACGCACGAATGTGTTCCGAGAGAAAGGTCATGCCCACGGATTCGCCACAGCCGATAGCGATCTCGCCCGTCAGTTCCGCATCGAGATGCTGCAGCTCCCGTTCGGCCTTGTCCGCCAACTCCACGATCTCCTGCGCCCGACGGCGCAGCAGCATCCCGTCATCCGTCAGGACAACACGGTACTGGCTGCGGCGAAAGAGCTTGACGCCGAGTTCCTCCTCCAGCTGCATAAGCTGGCGGGAAAGGGTCGGCTGCGTCACATGCAGGAGCGCCGCCGCTTTTGTGATATTTTCCTCCCGCGCCACCGCGAGAAAATAGCGTAAGACGCGCAGTTCCATACGATCACCTCCGGAAAATCATAGCGCAAGGCAGGCATTTTTGCAAGGCAAATATGCTCGATCTGTTTTTAGCGGTCTCATCGGAAGATTTCGTTATCGCGCCGTGCCTTTCTTCGGCACAAAAAAACCGCGCATATCGGCATGCTCCAGCTCCAGCAGCTTCACCTTTTTGTCAATGCCCCCGGCGTAGCCCGTGAGACTCCCGTTCGTGCCGACGACCCGGTGACAGGGAATGATGATGGATATCTCATTGTGCCCCACCGCACCGCCGATGGCCTGCGCGGACATTCGGGGAAGCTTCTGTTTTTCTGCGAGTTTGCACGCGATCTCGCCGTAGGTTGTGGTCTTTCCGTAGGGAACCTGTAGCAGGAGCTCCCACACCAACTGCCGGAACGCAGAGCCAACGGGGTGCAGCGGCGGCAGAAAGTCCGGCTCCTTTCCGGTAAAATAAATGTCCAGCCAGCGCTTCGCCTCAAGCAGAACCGGCAGCTCCCGTTCCTCCCGCTCCGAAGACAGTCCGCGCGCAAAATATTTCTGCCCATCGAACCACAAGCCGGTCAGTCCGATCTCGTCCGCCGCCAGCAGGATACCGCCAAGCGGCGAATCGTAATGCTGTATAAATGTCACGCTATCATCCTCCGTTTTTCGGTTTGTAATCCTGCATTTCCGGGATCGCACCGCCGGCCACGGCCCAGAGATACAGGCTTGCCACGCTTCCATACGGGCTGAACCGTCTGCGATATCTTTCGAACCGTTCGCGGTCAATTTCCCGGTGGTGATAGACCATACGAAGCCCGCGCCGGATGGCAAGATCGTCGTAGCTGAAGATATCCGGGCGCTGCATACAAAAAAGCAGAATCATCTCTGCCGTCCAGACGCCGATTCCTTTGAGGCTGCTGAGCGCCCGGATCGCGTCTTCATCGTTCATGCACTCCACAGCGTTCAGATCAAATGTGCCTGTGTGGACCTTTTCGGCAAAATCCGTGATATATTCTGCCTTACGGAACGTCATACCAAGCGCCTGCAATGCAGGAACGCCTGCTTTCAGAATGGTTTCGGCGTTGATGCTGTCAAGCGTATCGTGTATTCGCTGCCAGATGGTTGCCTGCGCTTTCGTGGAGATCTGCTGTCCAATGATGTGGTGAACAACGGATGAGAAAAGGTCCGGATCCACGGCGCGGTCGATATGCCCGATGCGGTCCATGACGCTGCCGAGGCGCTTGTCTTTCTGCCGCAAATAGGAAAGCTCTCGTTCTCCGTATGCAAAATACACGTTTTTCCCCCTCCTGCGTCCCGTTCAAATTGTGATATTATTATGCTGCATATTCTCGTGCGAGATCACGCCGAGGCAAAAATGCGTGCATCACCCCACCGCCAGCCGCACAAAATGCCGCGCATATCCTTTCCCGGCAGCATCGATTGGATGCCAAAGGGGAAACGCAAAACTAATTATACACCCCGCCCGGTTTCTGCACAAGCATCTTGTGGAAAAACGCCGCCGTACTACGCGCCCTTCCGTTTCCCGGCAAGGCGGTTGCATACGAGAAGCGCTGTGGTTGTAATCAACACACACAAAACGGCCATCGCGCAGCCGCTCGACACGCTCCCCTGCTCAAACTCGCGGTTAATATACGTTGAAACGACCAAGGTATTCGGCGGCGCGATGAGGCTCGCCGTCACAAGCTCACGGAAGGCGATGATGAAGATCATCATCGCCCGGCAAAAATGCCGCGCGAGATCATCGGAAGCGTAACGCGCCGGAACACATACGAAGGCGTACCGCCGAAGACCCGTCCCGCCTGCAAGAGGCTGTCGTTGATCTGGGTAAAGGCGGAGGTCACATACTGCACCGTGTAGGGAAGATACAGAACCACGTAGGCCAGCACCATGATCCAGATCGTGTTATAAATCGGAAGCACCTTGTAAGCCCAGTTCCAAAACAACATGAGCCCGATGACCAGCACGATGCTCGGCAGCATTTCCGGAAGCAGACTGAGTCCTTCCAGCGTCTTTTGAAAAAGCCCCTCGATTTGCGCACCATAACCACGACTGCTGTACCGATCACGGAGCAGATCGACGCAGAGGATACGGCAAGAAACAGGCTCTTCCAGATGGACGCGAGTGCCTTCGGTGTCTGCAAAAGCTCTTTGTAGTGGTCCAGCGTGAAGTTTCCGGCCGCTAACCAGTAGCCCCGGAGCCTGATGAGAGACGTGGCGATGATCGAAAAATACGGCACGCCGATCGCAACCAGCACAACGAGAAGCACCCACAGCCATGCGGCAATTTGTCCGACGGTCGACAGCTTCGTCTGTGCCGGACGACTTCTGGCCTCTTCCTTGACTTCCTCTGTTATTTTCTTATAATGGTGTTATGTTAATTAACTACCATTTGAATTTGCGAAATGATTCAAAGAGCAAGCGATACTTGCGCAAAAGCAAGCAGTTCTTGGTTTACAAAAATTGCGATATTTCATACAATCAGACAGGAGAGAAACAATATGACACTTGCTGAAAAACTGACACAGGCGCGAAAAGCGGCCGGACTGACGCAGGCAGACAGCGCCGAAAAGCTGAATGTATCCCGTCAGGCCGTCTCCCTCTGGGAGAGCGGACAGTCGCGGCCTTCCACGGATAAACTGTCTGCGCTGGCAAAAATCTATACCGTGTCGCTGGATTGGCTGTGCAGCGGCACAGATGAGCCTGTCCCTGACAAGCTGACAGCATATACATGTCCGGAATCGGAACCAGCAGAACAGGCAAAACAGCGGAAGAAAAGCATAGCAAAATGGGCCGCTATTGTGCTGGCGCTGTTCGCTTTGATCGCAGCTATTTTCATATGGACGCACACTGGAAGCCAAGACAATTGCATTCCGATCGACGATATTCAAAGGAGGGTGGTGGAGCCGAACGCAGCGACAGAATTTGATTTAGAGTGGTGATTGGAGGTGAAGAAACGATTTGAAAGCAAAAAAATTCTTTTCTCTGCTGCTGGTCCTCGTGATCTGCTTAAATAGTGTCAGTATGACCGCTATGGCCGCAGAGTCAGAGCCGCACACGAAAGCGAATGTTGCCCGCGCAACGGGACGGTTCAGCATGGATGTCCCCGGTGGAGCGCTCGTAAAAGCGAGCAGTAGTTTCCCGCTGGAAGCAGGAGAGACCGTGACAATCAAGGCAACATATACACCGTTTTCTGCAAGCGTAGATTTTGGCCTGATCGCACCGGACGGATATTTCTATTATCTCAATGCCGACGACGGAAGCTTTGATGAGACAATCAAAGTTGACGAACGTGGAAACTATACTTTTGCGGTGCAGAATAATTCGTCCAAGGCAGTCAGCGTGTCCGGATATGTGAATTATTAAGAGAAAGGGATATTTATGAAACGAATTGTGAGTCTGTGCTTGACGTTGGTAATGGTGTTCTCGCTTCCTACAATGGCATTTGCAACATCTTCCCTTTCCAGGAACATCAATGATGATGCAGTTGTCTTCCTGGATATTCTTACTAGTTTCCAGAGCTATGATCCACATTCCATGTGCGCTTCTTATAAGGAGAATCAATATGTGCACAAAAATAAAGGCGTTTTTGTAACAATCGAGAAGAGTGTTCTCATGTATGACATGGAATTATGGCCGCAAGCAGACTACGCAGGCACATCCGTTAGCAGGATTGCCTATAAAGTTACGCTGTGGGAGAATGGCGAGGCATGATAGGAAAAGTTAACATGTCGTTGAAAATATCCATTATCGCATCACTATTGATCATTGGAATAACAAATTTTTTGGGTACGAACGAATGGTTAACCCTTGGCCAATTAGTTAGAATTTGCAGTTTACTGGCAGGGACCGTTGTCGGTGCGTCAATCTATGCAATTCGCACTATTAAAAAAGCTGATAGAGAAAGTTGAGAAAATGAGCGGCACTTTTGCGCAGAGCAAGAGTGGCGCTTATCTTGATATTTTGTTGCCAATTGTATATTTGCGGAACAAGCTTTGATATAACCGACACATTTCGCTTGCTAGCGCGTTTCAAAATCCTCCAGATGCACCACGCGCAGCGCCTCGCGCACTCTGTCCGGAAGGTCCTTCGTATCTTTTCTCGCGCGCAGGCCGAACGCAACGTTTTCAAACACCGTCATATGCGGCCAGAGCGCAAAATCCTGAAACACAAAGCCAAGGCCTCGCCTTTCCGACGGCAGATTGATTCGCTTCTCCCGGGAAAATACGCACGTGCCGTCAAAATAAATCTCACCCGCGTCCGGCGTTTCCAGGCCCGCGATCATGCGCAGAAGCGTCGTCTTGCCGCAGCCGGAGGGGCCAAGGAGCGTCGTAAAGCCGCCGCTTTTGATTGTGAGAGATGTCGGCCTTATGACCCGCTTTTTTTCAAAACTCTTTGTGATGTTCTCCAATCGTATTTCCATGCTGTTCCTCTTTTCTGTACGTCGGCCAGTATACCAGAACTGTGTAAAGCCAGGGCGCAGCAGAACGTAAAATCATTGTAAAAAAGGCCACCGCCCAAATTGGGTGGTGGTCTTTTTCGAAACCAGCAGCGGTTCATTTATGCGTTGTAGGTGCTCGCGGCGGTATTGCCGCCGTGGCCGGTCCAGTTGGTGTGGAAGAACTGGCCGCGCGGCGCGTCCAGCCGCTCGTAGGTGTGCGCGCCAAAATAGTCGCGCTGCGCCTGCAAAAGGTTTGCGGGCAGGCGGTCGGTGGTGTAGCCGTCAAAATAGCTGAGCGCTGCCGTCATCGCGGGCACCGGAACGCCGTAAGAGACAGCCGCCGCTGCGACTTTACGCCATGCGGGAATGAGCGTTTCCATCGTGCCCTTGAAATACGGGTCGAGCAGGAGATTGCTAAGCTCCGGATTCTTGTCATACGCTTCCTTGATCTTGCCGAGGAAAACAGACCGGATGATGCAGCCGCCGCGCCACATGAGGGCGATGCCGCCGTAATTTAAGTTCCAGCCGTAGGTCTTGGCCGCCGTGCGCATAAGGGTGTACCCCTGCGCGTAGGAGATGATCTTGGACGCATAGAGCGCTTGCCGGATTGCTTCGACCATCTCGACTTTATCGCCGGTAAACGCCGGAATCGTGCGGGCGTACTCCTTGGATGCTTCGACGCGCTCGGATTTCATCGCGGACAGGCAGCGGGCGAAGACTGCTTCGCCGATGAGCGTCAGCGGCACGTCTTCATCGAGCGCTGCAATTCCCGTCCACTTACCCGTGCCCTTCTGACCGGCAGTGTCGAGAATCTTTTCTACAATCGGTTCGCCGTCGGTATCCTTGAAGGCAAGAATATCGCGGGTGATCTCAATTAAGTAGCTGTCGAGCTCGGTCTTATTCCATTCCGCAAAGACCTCGTGCATCTCATCGTCGGACATCCCGAGAAGGTCGCGCATGAGCTGATACGCCTCGCAGATGAGCTGCATATCGCCGTACTCAATGCCGTTATGCACCATCTTGACGA
>ERZ772882.1869-NODE-1869-length-20604-cov-3.180349_pt1 | contig 20604 bp, 18 predicted proteins | sample MGYA00580576_ERZ772882 | MGnify/ENA primary metagenome ERZ772882 (study PRJEB29015, sample SAMEA2737658) | human gut metagenome | biome: human gut; feature: human-associated habitat; material: faeces | place: China | collected 2012 ... | reverse complement strand
CGCTTCGTAGTGGATTTCGGGCAAAGTATATATTAAACGCTGCACAAAAAGTGGCTCAGGGAGTTATTATATTGGACGCAATGAAAACAATGCCGCTGGAAGAGGTACGCCAACAATTAATGACAATACAAGGGGTAGGTCCAAAAGTAGCAGAATGTGCAGCTTTATATGGATTACATCGCTTGGAAGCGTTTCCTATGGACGTGTGGATGAAACGAGCAATGGCAATTTTGTTCCCCAATAAAACAGCGGCAGACTTCGGCCAATATGCCGGCATTGCCCAGCAATATATCTTTCACTATGCGCGCACTTGCAAAACAGCAATTCCTTCCTAAATAACGTAATGTTTAACAAAGTATTTTGGTGTGTTATAATCAATCTGTAAGAAAATACTTTGCTGACCAAAAAATTGATTTGGAATTTGTGAAAACCCACGATTTTTTTCAGCCATGGTAATATTCTACAAATGGTATGCCATTATGCAGAAATCTATGGTATACTATAGATATAAACATAAATTGACTAGGAGTGTGATTCCAGTGGCACTTGTAAATACCACAGAAATGTTTAAAAAAGCATACGCAAACGGATATGCAATCGGAGCATTTAATGTAAATAATATGGAAATTGTACAAGGAATTACGGAGGCTTGCAGTGAGCTAAACGCACCTGTTATCCTTCAAGTTTCTGCAGGCGCACGCAAGTACGCCAATCATACCTATCTGCTTAAATTGGTAGAAGCAGCAGTAAAAGAAAACCCACATATTCCAATGGCGCTTCATCTTGACCACGGCGACACCTTTGAACTATGCAAAGATTGTGTTGACGGTGGATTTACCTCTGTTATGATTGACGGTTCTCACCACGACTACGAAGACAATGTAGCGCTTACCCGCAAAGTAGTTGAGTATGCACATGCACATGGCGTAACGGTTGAAGGTGAGCTTGGCCGTTTGGCAGGTATTGAAGATGATGTTAACGTAAGCGATGAAGATGCATCTTATACCAACCCTGCACAAGTACAAGATTTTGTAGAACGTACAGGTGTTGATTCTTTAGCCATTGCCATCGGAACCAGTCACGGTGCATATAAATTTAAACCGGGACAAAAACCACAGTTGCGTTTTGATATTTTGCAGGAAGTATCAGAGCGTTTGCCAGGTTTTCCAATTGTATTGCACGGCGCTTCTTCCGTTATCCCTGAATTTGTAGAGATGATTAACGCAAACGGTGGAAACATGCCCGGAGCAATCGGTATTCCGGAAGACATGCTGCGTGAAGCTGCTAAAATGGCAGTTTGCAAAATTAACATTGATTCCGACTTACGTTTGGCAATGACAGGTACCATTCGTAAATACTTTAACGAACATCCGGAACACTTTGACCCACGTCAATACCTTGGTCCTGCACGTACTGCAATTAAAGAAATGGTTGCACATAAAATTAAAAATGTGTTGGGCTGCGACGGTCAGGCATAAATAAAATAATAAAAAGCAGGGTATCTAAATAGATACCCTGCTTTTTTGTTATGCTTCCTCCGCTGCCTTTGCCGCGACTTGAAATCCGCTCATAAAACCATCTCTATGACAGCTTTTTGCATATCTGCGAATAGCCTCTACGTAAGCAACCACTGCTTGCTTTGTTTTTTCGTCTCCATGACGGAAAATTTCGTCCCGAAGTTCTTCACATTCTGCCTTACGCTTTAAAGTCATTTCACTTAATTCCAATGAACCGCTTTCCATCAAATTGTCGTATAATACCTCTGTCAAATTCATAAATAATCCCGTCCTTTCCCCAATCAATCTTCTACTTTTATTTTACAACAAAAATGTATAAAACGCCATGAATTTTTTACAGTTATTTACTTTTAAAATCTGGACACACATTTCATTCCATAGTAAAATAAATGAAAATGACCAAACAGGAGGTTATGGGATGCAATTTCATACAGTATTATTTGACTTTGACTATACACTTGCAGATACCAGTGTAGGTATTGTTAACAGTTTTCACTATGCGTTTGACCGTTTAAATATTGAACGAAAAGAAGAAGCATCAATTAAGAAAACAATCGGCATGCCTTTAAAAGCTGCATTTACTGCATTAACAGGATTGCAAGATCCCCGTTTGCAGGAGCAATTTCGCCGATACTTTGTAACCAGTTCCAATGCAATTATGACCAAGAATACGATTCTATTTGATGACACCATTGCTGTACTGAAAAAATTAAAACAGGCAGGCTGTCAAATTGCCATAGTATCGAATAAGTATCGTTTTCGCATCAACGAAAGTATTGAAAAATTTCAATTACACAGCTATATTGACACTGTAATCGGCGGCGAAGATGTATCCATAGCCAAACCTTCTCCTGAAGGATGTTTGAAAGCAATGGAACAACTTCAAACACAACCTGAGAACACGGTATATATCGGAGACAGTGTGATTGATGCAAAAACAGCGCAAAGCGCGGGAATTGCATTGATTGCGGTTACAACAGGGACAGATACCGCTGAGGATTTGAAAGCATATCCCCATTTAAAAATTTGCAGCTGTTTGGCAGAAGCTGCAGATACCATATGCGACTAAAAAGAGGTACTACTATGATATCATATTATGTCATTGACGCTTTTTCCACGCAACTGTTTCACGGAAATCCTGCAGGCGTATGTATATTGGAAACACCACTTTCAGAACAAATCATGCAGCAAATTGCATTCGAGAATAATTTAGCTGAAACCGCATTTGTTTTTCAGGAAGGAAAATTCTTACGACTGCGTTGGTTTACACCAAAATCTGAAATTGATTTGTGCGGACACGCCACATTGGCAGCAGCTTTTGTTTGGATGAATGAGGTAAATCCTAATTGCAACGCTGTATCCTTTGAAACAATCAGCGGAACATTAACTGTAAACAAAAAGAACGATATTTATACAATGGATTTTCCCAGCCGTATGCCGAAACCGATTACGATGCCCGTGGGTTTGGAAACCGCTTTGGGCTGTTCCGTTTTAGAAACGCATCTGTCTCGAGATTTGATTGTTATGGTAGAAAGCGAAGATACGGTACAAAAGATACAGCCTGATATCAGCAAACTGAGTGCCATAAAAGATGTTGTTGGCATTGCAGTAACTGCCAAAGGAACCTCTTGTGATTTCGTATCACGCTTTTTTGCGCCAAACGTTGGTGTGCCAGAAGACCCCGTAACCGGTTCCTCTCATAGTTCTCTCATTCCCTTCTGGTCTGAAAGGCTGCAAAAAAGGCAAATGGTTGCAAAACAGCTTTCTCCCAGAGGTGGTACTTTATATTGCGAAAACTTGGGAAATCGTGTAAACATTGGCGGTTCTGCTGTATGTTATTCCAAGGCAACTCTTTATATCTAAACCAGCTAAAATAAAAAAGCTGCTCATAATAATGCCCGGTGTTGATAAGGCAGTAAAATGTAGAGAAGATGGTGTAACCCGATATGTGACGGGTTACACCGTTTTCTTTTTATGCGGTGAGTTGTTTTGGAAGCTGTGATGCGCTTCGCATCTGTTCCATCATTCTCCAGATCTCCTGCTCGTCCGGAATGCTCACCAGTTCCACCGCCGTAAAATAGATGTCGACCTTCACCGACTTTCGGGCGTATTTCTTTTCCGGATTGTGCACTTCAATGCGACGAATCAGCTTGTTGACAATCGTCGGCGTCAGCTCTTTCATGTCGGTAAATTCCCGCAGTCCCTGTAAAAGCAGACGCATATCCACCGACTTTTGTTCCATTTCGGATAGCTGCTTTTCTTCCTCCCTGACCTTGTCCAGCAGTTTTTTCTGCTCGGACTCATACTCCGCCGCCATTCTCGAATAGCGTTCATCCGACAGCTTTCCGATTACATTGTCCTCATAAATCCGGCTGAACAGTTTGTCCAGATCGGAGATTCGCTTTCTGCTGCTTTCCATGGAAAGCTTCAATTCCTGCTGCCGTTTTTTCTGGAACTCCCCGCATTTCTGCTTCTGCATATAGAGAAATACCGACTCATAGCAGCGCACAAAATCCGCCAAACCCGCAACCGCTTCCTTCACAATCATTTCCAAGACTACATCCCGGATAAAATGAATCGTGCAGCTCCCTCTGCCGTCCTTGTAGTTGGCACAGCGGAAAAACTCCTGATTGCGCTTGAGTGATTTAGCAGCGCAGAAGTGCAATTTCGATTTGCAGTCGGCACAGAATACCAACCCTGAAAACAAGCTTTTCCGATTCGTTTTTGTAGGTCTGCGCTTGTTCTTTCTAAGTTCCTGCACCCTCAGCCATACATTTTCGTCAATGATTGCCTCCTGCGTGTTGGGAATGATCTGGTATTCCTCTTTTGGATTCTCAATTACCTTATGCACCTTGTAGCTGACCGTTGAGGATTTCCCGTTTACCGTACAGCCTGTGTACTGCTGGTTTTCCAAAATATGTTCCACTGTGCTTTCGTGCCATCCGTAGATATTTGCCGGAACGGGGTTGCTTGTCTTTCTTCCAATCGAGTGGAAATATGCCGTTGGCGTCAAAACCTTTTCTTTTTCCAACTGCCGTGCGATCTGCGTCGGGCCTTTTCCGGCAAGGCAGAGGGCGAATATCCTTCGGACGATTTGCGCCGCAGGCTCGTCGATATACCACTGCTCTTTGTCGCCTTCGAGCTTCTTGTATCCGTAGGCAACCGTAGAAGCAACCCGCCTGCCCTGAGAGGCTTTCAGCTCATTGACCGCACGGATTTTCTTGGAAGTCTGCGCCGCATACCACTCGTTGAAGATGCTGTAAAAGGGCAGCATTTCCATTCCTTCGCCGGTCGTGGAATTGACGTTTTCCTGTATGGCGATAAAGGTAATGCCGAGAGACGGATAGACCACCTGCGTCAGCCTGCCCATTTCGACCTGCTCACGGCCGAAGCGGGAAACATCCTTTACGATAATCGTCCCGACCTCTCCGTTCTCTGCCATTCTCTGCATCCGTTGAAAATCCGGTCTTTGAAAAGTCGTCCCGGAAATGCCGTCGTCCACAAAGAAAACCGGGTGTAGATACCCATGCTTTTTAGCATAGTCCAGCAAAATCTGTTTTTGATTGGTAATGGAGTTTGACTCCATGTCCTTTTTGTCATCGTCCACCGAAAGACGGCAGTAAAGGGCGGTGATCTTTTCTTTTTCCTGCCCGTTTGATTTGTTTTGCGTTGTCATTGATTCTTCAGTCTCCTTTCTGACAACCGGGCATTGCAGGGTATTGCCAGTATACTGTGCAGTGCCCACATTGTCGAATGTGCAGGGTTAAACATTTTGCAGTTCCAGAAGCAAATCCCGAAACTGTTTTAGGACGGTTTCTTTGCCCTCTGTGTCAAAATGGGTGGTCACCTCATAAACCGTGCCACCGATTTGCATGGAAAAGGAATCGTTGTCCGGCGAATAAAAGTAGGGGACGAAACTGCCCAAAGGAATTATTTTATCGTTCATTTACCGTTCCTCCCTTGCGTTTCGTTCTCTCTGTCGCTGCCATTTTTCCAGCAGTTTGAGGATGGTATTCTGCATATCTTTTCCCGTATAGCTTTTGGGAAAATACTTCTGTATCTTCTCTTTGGGAAAGCGAATCTGCTCCTTCTGATTGGCTTTTTCCTCGCTCATCACGGCAAAGATGACATCAGAATTGAGCCTGCCCTGACGGGAAAAGCCACGAAGCCTCTGTGTCTGTGAAAGGGACGGCGTAGCGTCCGCATATTCGATTTCGTTCAGCAAAGCCTGCTGTTCTTCATGGGTTAAGTACGACAATTCCACCGCAGGCGTGAGGGCGATCCTGCCCTCGTCTACCATATCAAGCAGTTCGGGAATCAAACAGGTTAGGCGGATATATCGGTGCAAGGTATCCTTGCCGATACCGAAACTCTGAGCAATGACATCATCGTTTCTTATCCTTGTCGCAGGTTGCGACAAAGTCTTTTCTGATTTCTTGGCTGCATCCCATTTCATTTTGTAGGCAAAGGCACGCTCGCTGGGCAGGATATTTTCCCTGTGCAGGTTGGCGTCCACCATCATGGAAACCGCTTGCTCGTCGGTCAGATTTCGGACGATAACAGGTATCTTTTCCATACCGAGTTCTTTGCAAATCTCTATTCTTCTGTGTCCTGATATGACTTCGTATGCACTTTCCGAAAGAGGACGGACGATCAGCGGCTCGATGGCGCCCTGTATTTTGATACTCTGTAAAAGCTGTTCCTTTTCCTCTCCGTTCCGCAGCTTGAACGGGTGATTCCGAAAGGGAACAAGGGATTTTAAATCTAAGTATTCAATCGTTTCTTTTCCTTTCATATGTGATGAAACCTCCATTGTTTTTCTTCTTTTTCGGGTAGTAAGTATTCTTACTCTATTCGTCTTAATAGCTTCTGATCTTCGGAACTTTAGAAGTCCGAAAATCCGAAGTCAGAACTTTTTCAAGTAGATAACACTCGGTTTGCCCTGTCCCTGCCGCTTGCGGACGATCAGGTCTGCCTGCTCCAATTCCGAGAACATCCTGCATATCTTTTCATGCCCGAAACACAGCTTTTCCTGCGCCTCTTTGACGGTAAAGAACTGGTAGATGCGTCCACGCTTGTCCGTCCAGCCGTTTTTAGCGGAAAGGTGCATCCGGTCGAGAAGCAGGCCGTAGAGCATTTTGGCTTCGGTGGAAACCGGCTTGTATTTTTCCTCTGTGAATAAAGCCTTGGGGACTTTGTAGAAGACATAGCTTTCCGCTTCGGATAATTTGAAATATGGGTTCAGAAACTCACCTTCTTTCTGTCACGGTTTCAAACCGTGATTTTGTATGTTTGAGTATTATGGTATTCCTTATGGCGTTTTCACTTGAGAAAAGCCTTGATTTCTGCGGCTTTGCAGCTTCAAAAAGCGTGACACAGGCACTGCTTTTCTGTTTGCCACAAGATGACTAAGGCTTTGCCGCTCGTTTCCTGCGCTGGCGCTCGGCGGCTTTCTTCCGCTTTTGGACGGCGGCACAGTTCGGGCAGTAGCGCTGGTTCTTTGCCCTTGGTACGAAGAATGACTTGCAGATTCGGCATCTCTTTTGATGGTTTGGCCGCATGATCTCGGCGAACAGCTCCCTGTCTGCGGGAAGGACTGCATTTTTGAAATAGTTGCAGTAGATCCCGTACCGGCTGATGCACTGCGCACAAGAGTGCTCCTCGCCGTCATCCAGCAGCAGACAGTTGCCGTCTACATAGTTGCAGCAGAGCTTTTTAATGAGGGCGTTGATTTGCTTTGACTGCTTTGGCGTGATTTTTATGACCATGTTTTTCACCTCCTCACGATTTGATGATCCATTGATTTACAGCCTGCTGTTTGCTCTGAATGCCGTTCCTGCCCCGGAGTCTCACCGCGGCGTCGCTTCGCTTCTGTCATCGCAAAGTCATATCCCATTCGGACTGTTATTCAGTTTTCAAGGTACAATGAAAAGGTCCTTCACTTATTCCCACTGGGAAGTGCCGAATTATCGGGTGTTTTTGAAAAGATTTTTTTATTTTGCAAAAGACCCCTTCACTTATTTGGAATTGAGAGGTTAAAACGCACCCTGTTTTTCAGAAAAAAGGCAAAAAATTTGCCCGCCAATATAGGCGGGCACACTTTCAATACCAAAAATATAATCGGCCTTCTTAAATACAGCGAACGCATACATATTAGTTGAACAATTCGTCAAAAACTGTTATAATAAGGCATCAAATTATGGATTTTACCGTTTATCGGGAGGTTATATGCTATGGCAATAAGCTATAAAAAGCTATGGAAACTACTGATAGATAAAGACATGAAGAAAAAAGATCTGGAACAGGCGGCGGGAATCAGCCATTACACCATTGGAAAATTGAACCGTGGCGACAATGTTACTATTGAGGTGCTGGCAAAAATCTGCATTGCTCTTGGCTGCACGATGGACGATATTATGGAGATCATTCCGGATTATACGGATAAGATAACGGAGGAATAACAATGGCACGGACAGCGAAACCGAAAAAAGAAATATCTATGGAGGAAGCACTTTGGAAAAGTGCGGACAAACTGCGTGGCTCGGTAGAGCCTGCGGAGTATAAGCATGTTGTCCTGAGTCTGTTTTTCCTGAAATTCGCCGGTGATAAATTTGACGCTCAAAGGGAAATGATTGCAAAACAGTACGGTGAAAAATTTGTGGACACGGTGGCGTTCTACACAAAAGACAATGTTTTTTATCTGCCCCCGGAAAGCCGCTGGTCTTATATTATGGAAAACGCCAAGCAAGATGACATCGCCCTAAAAATCGACACAGCTCTTTATACGATTGAGAAAAATAATCCGGCGCTGAAGGGCGCTCTGCCGGACAACTATTATTCCCGCTTGCAGCTTGATACGGCAAAGCTGGCTTCCCTGCTGGACGAGATCAACCGCATCAATACCGATGATAAAGAGAACGACATCATCGGGCGCATTTATGAGTATTTTCTCAGCAAATTTGCGCTTGCTGAAGGGAAAGGTAAGGGCGAATTCTATACGCCGAAATGTATCGTCAATTTGATTGCCGAAATGCTGGAGCCTTATGACGGAATTTTATACGATCCCTGCTGCGGTTCCGGCGGTATGTTCGTGCAGTCCATGAAGTTTGTGGAAGCACATCATGGGAACAAAAAGCAGGTTTCCATCTACGGGCAGGAATATACAAATACCACCTATAAACTGTGTAAAATGAACCTTGCTATCCGTGGCATTTCCGCAAATCTTGGCGAGACGGCGGCGAATACCTTTACCAACGACCAGCACAAGGATTTGAAAGCCGATTACATTATGGCAAATCCGCCCTTTAATCAAAAAGCATGGAGAGCGGAAAACGAATTGATCGATGATCCCAGATGGGACGGCTATGAGGTGCCGCCTACCAGCAACGCAAACTATGGTTGGATTTTAAATATCGTTTCCAAGCTTTCACAGAACGGCGTCGCCGGCTTTCTGCTTGCAAATGGCGCTCTGTCCGACGACGGAACGGAGTTGAAAATCAGAAAGCAGCTGATTGAAAACAATCTGGTGGAAGCAATTCTCATCTTACCGAGAAACCTGTTTTATACAACTGACATCAGCGTCACGCTTTGGATACTGAACAAAAATAAAAAAGCCCGTGTTATAGAGCAGAACGGGCAGCTCAAACGCTTTCGTGACAGAGAGCGGGAAATTCTCTTTATGGATTTGCGGCAGATGGGCAGCCCCTACGAGAAAAAATACATTGAGCTGACGGAGGAAGACCGGGCAAAGGTCACTTCGGTCTATCACAACTGGCAGCAGGAGGACTATGAGGAAACCTACGAGAATGTTCCGGAATTTTGCTATTCCGCTTCTTTTGAGGAAGTGCGTGAAAAGGGCTTTACCCTTGTGCCCAGTCGGTATATTGAATTTGTCAACCGTGATGAGAATATCGACTTTGATACGAAGATGAAAACACTTCAGGCTGATCTGAAAGAACTGCTTGTGCAAGAAGAACAGTCAAAGGCGGATTTGCTGGCCGTGTTTAAGGAGTTGGGCTATGAAATCGAATTATAAAAAACTCGGACAGTATATCCAAATGGTTGATAACAGGAATAAAGACCTTGCCATTACAAGACTGCTTGGTGTTAGTATAGAAAAACGGTTTATTCCCTCGATTGCTAATATTGTCGGGACGGATTTATCAAATTATAAAATTGTCAGAACAAGGCAATTTGCCTATGGTCCGGTTACTTCTCGAAATGGCGAAAAGGTATCTATCGCTTATTTAGATAGTGATGATTGCATTATTTCCAGCTCGTATACTGTTTTTGAAGTGATAAAAAAAGAGGAACTTGATTCTGAATATCTCATGCTCTGGTTCAGCAGACCGGAGTTTGATCGATATGCCCGCTACAAATCACATGGCAGTGTCCGTGAGATTTTTGATTGGGATGAACTGTGTATGGTAGAGCTTCCTGTTCCCTCTATCGAGAAGCAGAGAAGTATCGTCAAAGCCTACAAGGCAATCACCGACAGAATCGCTTTGAAAAAGCAGATAAATGATAATTTAGAAGCACAAGCATCTGCTATTTACCACTCAATGTTTGATGAGCAAAATGAGTGGTTTAAAGGTTCTGTTTCAGACTTCGGAGAGGTTGTTGGTGGTGCAACTCCGTCTAAAGATATTGATGAATACTTCTGTTCTGATGGAATTGTATGGCTGACTCCAAAAGATTTGACCTCAACCGGGAAGAAGTTCATCTATAAAGGTGAAACAGATATTACCGAAGCGGCTTATTGTAGTTGTAGCACTAAGCTCTTACCTAAAGGCAGTGTTCTTTTAACTTCAAGAGCCCCTGTCGGATGTGTGGCTATTGCTATGACAGATCTTTGCACTAATCAAGGCTTTAAGTCAATTATCCCCAAAAGCGAATTTGGAACTGCTTTCGTGTACTATTTTCTCAAAGAAAACAGACAGTTGTTGGAAAGTCATTCATCCGGAACTACCTTTATGGAGATTTCGGGTAATGTGTTGAAAGCCATTCCCGTTTCCATTCCGCCCGAAGAACTCACGAAGAAATTTTCGTCAATGTGTGAACCAATATTCGCATATCAGGAACAAATTGAAGCCGAGATTTTGTATTTACTTGAGCTTCAACGCACAATGGTAAGCCAAATATCAAGCCGCTAAATTATCATTTACCCGGAAGGAAGTGAGCAATAAAGTGATTAAAGACGAATTACTAAAACTGGCAGAAGAACTATTTCGTGAAGCCTTTGACGCTAATTCATATTTTTTGATTATGCAGCAGTATGGGAAGCATTCAAAAAAATACAAGGCGGAGATGGATCTATCTCCGGCATTTTATAACATTGTCTACAATGCTTTACAGGTTGCTTGCTTTATGGAACTCGCAAAGCTGTACGACAAAACCGGCGGGGTATTCACCATTGGATCGCTGTTAAAGGACTGCCAAGCAAACATATCTTTGTTTCCAGAATACAGAGCCATAAAGGAAATAGAAGTAGACGGAGAAAAATATACTTTTCAAATACCCTACCAGCATGAGCTAAAGCCGGATGAGGAACGCTTTTTTGAAGAACAGGTACAAAGTCAACGGGAAATTTTAAAGCTATTTGATGCGGAACATACAAGAGAAACACCAGTTGTGGTTGATTTAAAGTTTTCTGAGTATTTAAGCTTATATCAGATAAAATTTAACGCCCTAAGTAAAAAGCAGAAAAACATTAGAATACAAAGAAATAAACTGTATGCGCACAATGATTCAAGTAGGCTTTCGGGAGAAAATATCTCAACTCAAGCCCCTATTCATTATTCTGATATTCAGGAATTGATTGATTTTGCCTTGAGTGTAACACAACTGATTATCGCTTGTCTTACGGATGTATATAAAGCAAGTCAATACACCAATATAAATGATTGGGAAGGCACATTAATGCTTGCACAATTGGGATTAAAATATCAGGATTATAACCTTAAACAGCAAATGAAAGAATTTAAAGAACAATTGCGTTCTCAGAATAAGGAGTGACCACAATGGCAAACTTTAATGAACACGCTTTAGAGCTATCCATCATGGAGTTGTTCAAGGATGAAGGATATACTTATCTCGCAGGAGAGCAAATCCATCGGGAGCGCACAGAAGTCCTGCTTGCCGATGACCTGCGGCAGTATTTATATAACCGCTACGCCAAGGACGGTATTACTCCCGGGGAAGTAGACGGTATCCTTTTGCGGCTACGGAACATCTCCGGCACGGTGTACGAAGCGAACAAGGCGATACATAAACTGCTGTGCGATGGCTTTATCCTCAACCGTGAGGACAGGACGCAGAAGGATTTATATATTGAACTGATCGATTATGATAATCCCGAAAATAACATCTTCAAAGCAGTCAACCAGTTTGAAATCGAGGGCGTGGGCGGTCAGCTCCGCATTCCCGACGGCATTGTGTTTGTCAACGGTATTCCCGTAGTGGTGCTGGAATTCAAAAGCGCCGTCAAAGAAAACACAACGATCATGGACGCTTACAAGCAGCTTACCGTCCGCTATCGCAGAGATATTCCGGAACTGCTCAAATACAATGCCTTTGTGGCCATCAGCGACGGGGCGAACAATAAATACGGTTCTCTTTTCAGTCCCTACGACTATTTCTATGCGTGGCGGAAAGTTGAATCTGAAGACAAGGAGCTGGACGGCATCAACTCTCTTGTCACTATGATGAAGGGGCTGTTCCGAAAAGACCGTTTGCTTGCGGTTATCAAGGATTTTATCTATTTCCCCGACAACTCGGATAAAGAGCTGAAAATCGTCTGCCGTTATCCGCAGTTTTTTGCTGCTACCAAGCTGTTTGATAATATCAAGCTGCATATGCGTCCTGACGGCGATGGAAAGGGCGGCACCTATTTCGGCGCTACCGGCTGCGGCAAGAGTTATACTATGCTGTTTCTGACCCGTATGCTGATGAAAAGCAAACTGTTCCACAGCCCGACTATTTTGATTATCACCGACCGTACCGACTTGGATGACCAACTTTCCCGCCAGTTTGTAGGTTCCAAAAAATATATTGGGGATGAAACGGTAATTAGCATTGAATCCCGTGAAAAGCTGCGGGAAGAATTGCAGGGCAGGGAAAGCGGCGGCGTGTATTTAACGACCATCCAGAAATTTACGGAGGATTTGCAGCTGCTTACCGACAGAACCAATGTCATTTGTATTTCTGATGAAGCGCACCGAAGCCAGATCAATCTTGATCAAAAGGTAAAAGTGACCGAAGCGGGTGTGGTGCGTAAATACGGCTTTGCCAAGTATCTGCATGATTCCCTGCCGAATGCTACCTATGTAGGCTTTACCGGAACGCCGGTGGACGGAACCATTGAAGTATTCGGCCCTGTGGTGGATTCCTACACCATGACCGAATCGGTGCGTGACGGTATTACCGTCAACCTTGTTTACGATGGGCGTGCGGCGAGGGTTATGCTGGATAATGAAAAGGTCAAACAAATCGAAGATTATTATTCCAAATGTGAGCGGGAGGGAGCAAACGAATACCAAATTGAGGAAAGCCAGAAAGCTGTCGCCAAAATGGAGGCGATTATCGGTGATCCGGACAGGCTGCGTGCAGTCGCCAAGGACTTTATTCACCATTACGAAACCCGTGTGGTAGAGGGCGCTACGGTTGCGGGCAAGGCAATGTTTGTCTGCATGAACCGCACGATTGCTTATAATTTCTACAAAATCGTTATAGAGATGCGTCCCGAATGGGCGGTAAAGAAAATCAGTGAAGATGAAACAGCGCTTACCGATAAAGAGAGAAAAGAACTGAAGCCCATTGAGAAAATCAAACTGGTGATGACTCGCAACAAAGATGATGAGCCCGCTCTTTATGAAATGCTTGGGACAAAGGATGATCGTAAGGAATTTGACCGGCAGTTCAAAAATCCGAAATCCAATTTCAAAATCGCCATTGTTGTCGATATGTGGCTGACCGGATTCGATGTGCCAGAGCTGGATACCATCTACATAGATAAACCGATTCAGCAGCATACTCTGATTCAGACGATCTCCCGTGTCAACCGTGTCTGCGAAGGCAAAGACAAGGGCTTGATTGTGGATTATATCGGTATCAAAAAGAATATGAACCTTGCTTTAAAGAAATACACGAATTTTGAATGTGATGAGTTTGAAGGTGTGGAGCAGGCGGTTACCATCGTCAAAGATCAGTTAGAAGTGCTGGCGCAGATGTTCCACGGCTTTAACAGCAAGGATTTCTTTGAAGGTTCTCCGACGGAGCAGCTTGCCTGCCTCAATCGGGCGGTCGAATATGTGCAGCTGTCGGAGGAACTGGAAACCCGCTTTATGGCGTCGGTCAAGCGGATGAAGCAGGCTTTCAATCTTTGCAGCTCCAGCGAAAAGATTTCGGACGAAGAAAAAGACTATATTCATTTTTACTGTGCAGTCCGCTCTATCCTTTTCAAGCTGACAAAGGGAGACGCCCCTGATATTTCGCAAATGAACGCTCGTGTGCGTGAAATGCTGGAGGGCGCTATCCAGTCGGACGGCATCGAGGAATTGTTTGAAACCGGAAAACATATATCCGTTGACATTTTCAGCGATGAGTACATGGACAAGATAAACGCTATCCAGTTGCCGAATACCAAAATCAAAATCCTGCAAAGACTACTCTCACAGGCAATCGACGAATTCAAGAAGGTCAACAAAATCATGGGGGTAGAGTTTGCAGACAGATTAAAGCGGGTGGTTGACGAATACAATAACCGCCGCAGGGATGAATCCTATGCCAATGAGGTGCTTGACGATATTGCCGGGAAGCTTGCCGATCTGCTTGCGGAGCTGAAAACAGAGAAGGACTCCTTCAAAAAATTAGGGATAGACTACGAGGAAAAAGCCTTTTATGATATTCTGAAGGCCGTTGCAAAGAAATATGAGTTCGATAATGAATATCCGGATGAAAAGATGATTGAGCTTTCAAAGAACATCAAAGTTATTGTTGACGATAAGTCCCGCTATACCGATTGGTCTACCCGTGACGACATCAAAGCAAATTTGCAGGTTGATTTGATTCTGCTGTTGGACGAATATGGCTATCCTCCTGTAACGCTGGATGATGTTTATAAGGAAGTGCTGGAGCAGGCGGAAAACTTCAAGAAGTACGCCGGTTAAAAACATATAGAATCAATCAGGTCTTAGGGCAGTGCCCTAACGAGAAATACTGTTTATGGGCAAACCTGTCCATAAACAGTCTGCTCGCTAAGATGATACAGAAAAACCGGAGAAGGCAGTTTTGCTTTCTCCGGTTCGTTCTATATTACTCTGATTTTCTTCGGCTTTGCCTTTGAAATCTTGACGATCAAATTATCTACGGCATCGGTATAGCGCCCTTTCTGCCGCAGTTCGTTCTGAAACCAAATAAGATTTTGAATGAGAAATCTGCGCTCATCTTCCGAAAGATAAAGATGATATTTACGCCCTCTCATACGAAAACCAACTCGCTGTTGACGATTTCAGCAGCTCGGTTTCGGATACTGTTCGTCGTTTGCACCCATTCCATAGGACGATCGGCTTTCAGCTTTTCTGTGACATTTTCCTGTTCGGAAAGTGCGGCAACAACAGACTGAAACATCCGTTCCGCCTGCTGATCCACCTCCGCCAGATGTTCGTTCAGTGTTCCGGCGGTCAGCAGATTGTAATACCGAATTTTGTGATACTGCTTCAAATACCGCCGGTATCGTTGCCCCCAAACTCCGATTTCAGTTTCTTTTTCGGGTGATACTTTCAGATTGGGCAGTTCATAATCGCCCTGCCGGGTGTATGTGCCGCCTGTTTCTTCATAAATGTTTTTCATCGCAAAAACCTCCTGTGTTTTATGGTGCTTTCATTGTACAGAAGATCTTTAGGAAAAACCAATGTGCCGATTGCAGTTTTATCGGAATATACAGAAAAAGAGTACGAACCTTTCGATCCGTACTCTCGTTTCTATCCTGCAATGCCGGTTTCAGTGTGTTTTTCGGATACTGCCTTATACACACGCAGCAAAATGAGCGGCTTTTTTATTTTAATTATTTTATTGACTCATATACTGCAACTGCGCAAGCAACGGTTGCACCAACCATTGGGTTATTACCCATGCCCATAAGTCCCATCATTTCAACGTGAGCAGGAACAGAAGAAGAACCTGCAAACTGAGCGTCTCCATGCATACGACCCATAGAGTCTGTCAAACCATAAGATGCAGGACCCGCAGCCATATTGTCAGGATGCAAAGTACGTCCAGTACCACCGCCAGAAGCAACAGAGAAATAACGTTTATTATTTTCAATTGCCCACTTCTTATAGGTACCTGCAACCAGGTGTTGGAAACGAGTTGGGTTGGTAGAGTTGCCTGTGATAGAAACATCTACCCCTTCATGTTTCATAATTGCTACGCCTTCCAATACATCATCTGCACCGTAGCATTTTACAAGTGCACGTTCTCCATCTGAAAAAGCACGTTCACTTACCACGTTTAATTCTCCTGTTTGAAAGTTATACTCTGTCTCCACACAAGTAAAACCGTTAATTCTGGAGATAATATATGCAGCGTCTTTTCCTAAGCCGTTTAGAATCACACGCAAAGGTTTTTTTCTTGCTTTATTTGCAGTTCTTGCAATACCGATTGCACCTTCAGCAGCAGCAAAAGATTCATGCCCTGCCAAAAATGCAAAACATTCTGTCTCTTCTCTCAGCAGCATAGCGCCCAGATTACCATGGCCCAATCCTACATTTCTTTGTTCCGCAACGGAACCCGGAACACAAAACGCTTCCAGTCCGATACCGATTGCTTCCGCCGCTTCAGAAGCGGAAGTGACACCTTTTTTCAGCGCAATTGCACTGCCCAAGGTATATGCCCAGCTTGCATTTTCAAATGCAATCGGCTGAACATCTTTTACAATTTTATATGGGTCGAACCCTTTGTCCTGACAAAGAGCACGCGCCTCTTCGAGACTGGCAAGGCCATACTCGGCAAGACACTGTTCTATTTTGGCAATTCTTCTTTCTTTGCCTTCAAACATGACATCGTTAGCCATAGATTTTGTCCTCCTTATGATGGTCCTTTTTTATTCTTCACGCGGGTCAATATATTTTGCCGCACCGTCGTAACGACCGTATTGCCCCATATTTTTCTCATATGCTTCATTTGGTGTTACGCCATGACGAATATCTTCCAGCATTTTTCCAAGTTTTACAAAGCGATAGCCAATCACCTCGTCATTTTCATCCAATGCCAAAGAGGTAACATAACCTTCCGCCATTTCCATGTAACGCACGCCTTTTGCTTTGGTACTGTACATCGTACCCACCTGACTGCGCAATCCTTTACCAAGATCTTCAAGACCTGCGCCTACAGGCAAACCATCTTCTGAAAAAGCAGTTTGGCTTCTGCCGTATACAAGCTGTTGGAACAATTCACGCATAGCAACGTTGATTGCATCACAAACAAGGTCTGTATTTAAGCATTCCAATAAAGTTTTACCCGGAAGAATTTCCGCAGCCATTGCAGCGGAATGTGTCATACCGGAACAACCTATGGTTTCTACTAAAGCTTCTTCTACAATTCCGTCTTTTACATTCAATGTCAGCTTACATGCACCTTGCTGTGGTGCACACCAGCCAACACCATGAGAAAGACCGGAAATATCTTTAATGTCATAGGCTTTTACCCATCTTCCTTCTTCCGGAATAGGAGCAGGTCCATGGTTTGGGCCTTTTTGAACAGTACACATACTTTCCACTTCATGGGAATAATTCATAATGGTACTCCTTTCACTTTTCATTTTTCCTAAGTCAAACGCTTTGTATCTTTCATTATAAGCAATTTTCCATAGTTTCGCAATAGACGATACGATAAATTTTAATCAAAATACATACCAAGTTCTATTGGAAAAAACTTTATTTTCAGCATGATGTATGTTATAATACCCAATATATGTCTTTGTATCAAATTTTACTTATGATATCGATATACTATATAATTAAGAAATTCTTGAGGTGAAATAAATGGGCGTCATGAAAATGCTGTTTGGTAATTACAGCAAACGCGAACTAAAGCGCATACAACCTATTTGCGACCAAGTACTCGCATTGGAAGATAAATATAAGGCAATGTCTGACTCAGAATTGCAAGCGCAAACTCCCGCATTAAAAGAACGTTTGGCAAAAGGTGAAACATTGGATGATATTTTGCCTGATGCCTTTGCCGCTTGCAGAGAAGCTTCTGCTCGTGTATTGGGCATGCGTCACTTCCCTGTACAAATTATTGGTGGTATTGCACTGCACCAAGGCCGTATCAGTGAGATGAGAACCGGTGAAGGTAAAACTTTGGTTGCAACCTTACCTTCTTATTTGAATGCATTAACAGGAAAAGGCGTTCACGTTGTTACTGTCAATGATTATTTGGCAAAACGTGACTCTGAATGGATGGGTAAAATTCATCGCTTTATGGGACTCACCGTTGGTTTGATTACCCATGAACAACCAAAAGAAGCACGTAAAAAAGCATATCTTGCAGATATCACATACGGAACAAATAACGAACTGGGTTTTGACTATCTGCGCGATAACATGGTAATTTATAAAAATGATAAAGTACAACGCGGTCACAACTTTGCTATCGTCGACGAAGTTGACTCCATTTTAATTGACGAGGCTCGTACACCACTTATCATTTCCGGTCCCGGCGAAAAGTCAACCGACCTCTATGTAAAAGCAGACCGTTTTGCAAAAACACTGAATATGGTAAAGGTTGCGGAATTAAACCGAAAAGAAGACAACGACGAATTGTATTCCGAAGCAGACTTTTTGGTGGATGAAAAAGCAAAAACTGCTACACTAACCCCAAGCGGTGTAAAAAAAGCAGAAGAATATTTTAAAGTTGAAAACCTGCTGGATTCAGAAAATATTACATTGCAACACCATATTAACCAAGCTATCAAAGCGCACGGTGTTATGCAAAAAGATATCGACTATGTAGTAAAAGGCGGAGAAGTTCTCATCGTTGACGAATTTACCGGCCGTATTATGCACGGACGTCGCTATAATGAAGGTTTGCACCAAGCAATTGAAGCAAAAGAAGGCGTTACCGTTGCTCGCGAGAGTAAAACATTGGCAACTATTACCTTCCAAAACTTTTTCCGCTTGTATAACAAACTGTCCGGTATGACAGGTACTGCTATGACGGAAGAAGAAGAATTCCGTGAAATTTACAATTTGGACGTTGTAGAGATTCCTACAAACCGTCCTCCAAAACGTATTGACCACTCCGACTTGGTTTACAAAACCGAAAAAGGTAAATACAATGCTGTGATTGAGGATATCATTGAGCACAATAAAAAAGGACAGCCTGTTCTGGTTGGTACCATTTCTATTGAAAAGTCCGAACTGTTAAGCCGTAAACTTTATGAGCATGGCATCAAACATAATGTTTTGAACGCAAAACACCATGAACAGGAAGCTGAAATCGTTGCACAAGCAGGTCACAAAGGTGCTGTTACCATTGCAACCAACATGGCCGGCCGTGGTACTGATATTATGCTTGGTGGTAACGGTGAATTTAAAGCAAAACAACAACTTCGTTTTAAAGGTTATCCGGAAGAAGTCATCAATGAAGCAGTTGGTTACGCTCAAACAGAAGATACTCAAGTATTGAAAGCCAGAGAAGAATATCGCAAACTGGTAGAACACTTTACAGAGCAAAGCAAAGAGGAAGCAGAAGAAGTACGTCAGGCAGGAGGCCTGTATATTATTGGTACAGAGCGTCACGAATCCCGCCGTATTGACAATCAGCTCCGCGGACGTGCAGGTCGTCAAGGCGACCCCGGTGAAAGCCGTTTCTACATTTCTCTGGAAGATGATTTGATGCGCTTATTCGGCGGTGAACGTATTGCTGCGGTTATGGGACGTTTGAATATTGATGAAAACACACCGATTGAAAACAATATGCTCACCAACACCATTGAGAACGCACAGCGTAAAGTAGAAGCACGTAACTTTGCAACCAGAAAGAACGTACTGCAGTATGACGATGTTATGAACCGTCAACGTGAATTGATTTACAAACAACGTGACCAAGTTCTGGACGGAGACAACGTAAAAGACGAAATCACAAAGATGATGCATCAATCCGTAGAAGATACTGTTGATGCTTTCTTACCTGACAGTGAAACTCGTGACGAATGGAACATTGTTGGTTTGCGTGATAACTATATGGGCTGGCTTCTGACCGAAGAGGACTTACAGTATAGTGAAGATGAACTGAAAACCATCAGTAAAGATGATATCAAAGCAGAATTGATTCAAAAAGTAGATGATTTGAGTGCATCTCGTGAGGAATTATTCGGTGAACAAGTAACACGCGAACTGGAACGTGTTGTCATGTTAAAATGCGTAGACGTTCAATGGATGGATCACATTGATGCAATGGAGCAACTAAAACGCGGAATTCATTTGCGCGGTTATGCTCAACGCGATCCTGTTGTTGAATATCGTAACGAAGGCTATGATATGTTTGATCAAATGATTGCCAACATCCGCGATGATACTACTCGTTTGTTCCTATCTGCTAAAATTCAAGTAATTGACGAACAAGAAGCACCAAAAGAGATGGTAGAATCCGGTGCAGGTGCTGCTGTAAAAATCAGCAACCCTGACGAAGAAGAGGAAACTGCATCTGCAAAACCATCCGGTGCGAAAGTAGGCAGAAATGATCCATGTCCATGCGGCAGTGGTAAAAAATATAAAAAATGCTGTGGTGCTGACGAATAATTAAGCATACCAAAAAGAACATGCTGCTTTAGCAGCATGTTCTTTTTTTATTACAGTATCCACCAGAAAATTCGTTGAAAACAAGTTATAATTGCATTATAATTACATTCATAGAAAAATTCAAAGTTGGAGGAGACATATGAACAAAAAAATCGTCCAGATTCTTGTTATGATTCTGATTGCAATTATGTTTATTGCGACCATTGTAATCACAGTGATATGGAAGCCTACATCTTGGTGGAGTCCCAGTAGGAACCGTTGGCGCGGTTGTCGAGCAGCCATTT
>ERZ772882.1861-NODE-1861-length-20686-cov-4.999321_pt1 | contig 20686 bp, 26 predicted proteins | sample MGYA00580576_ERZ772882 | MGnify/ENA primary metagenome ERZ772882 (study PRJEB29015, sample SAMEA2737658) | human gut metagenome | biome: human gut; feature: human-associated habitat; material: faeces | place: China | collected 2012 ... | reverse complement strand
GTGGATTCAGTTGCAGCAGTCTCGGCAGAACCATTGCTGGTCTCCGTGGTAGCTGCGGGTTCACCGGAATTCGAGGTCTTGCTCGAGCAGCCGGCGAGGCACGCACAGAAGATTGCAAGGCATGCAATCACTGCAAGAATGCGCTGGAATGTGCTTCTCTTCATTTTACTTCTCCTTTTTATTTTTTTGAGAATTGCTTCTCACTTATCTACATGCAATTTTCATTCCAACTTATTCCCTTGTCAAAAAATAAGCCGCCGAAATTCCGGCTTTTCTGTTGTCGACTTCCACGAAAAACATGATTGATTTTTTTGCAGTTCGACAGTTTTAAGAAAAATCCAACAATTTCAGACATCAACCTCACATCAAACGGAACTTTTTTCCGCTTCGAAACGAAAAATATTCCGTACTTGTGAACAGACGGAAAATTTTTCGTGAACAAATTCTGGAACAATCCGCTCGATTTTGCTTGGAAGAAATGTCAAAACGAGCTGGCAGAGCGCCAGCCCGTTTGGTGATTCTGGTTGTTTGTGTGACAGGCGTTCAGCGCTGCATGAAAAGCAGGGGATCGAGATAATCGCCGTCTTTCAGAAGCGCGACGTGCAGCTGCGGTCCGGTGACCCAGCCGGAAGCGCCGGATAACCCCAGCAGCTGACCTTGCTCCACTACATCGCCCTCGCCGACAGACAGGGAACTCAGATGCTGGTAGACCGTCTGATAGCCGGCTTCATGGTCAACAATGACCCGATAGCCGCCATCCGGCGTGTAGTCCGCGAAGCTGACGTTTCCTGCGCGGGTGGCGAGGACCTGCGTGCATGTCTCTACATCTAAATCTGTGCCAAAGTGCATTGCGGTTTTCCCGGTGCTCGGGTTCTTCCGCGAGCCAAAGCCCATCAGAACCTTTGCGCTGTGATTCCCGCACGGCCACGTCCAGTCCGCAGCCTGCACTTCTTCGTCGGAAGCGTCCATTTGCGCAGAGACCGGGTCGTCTACAGCTGTCAACTGCGCCTGTTCGGGCTTCGCGGCAGCAGCATTCAGTGTCAGCGCCGCAGATGCAGCAGGGGATGGCGCCTTTTTTTGCGCCGGTGCCTGCGTCGCAAACACGGTAAAGCTCAGTGTCAGCGTCAGCACGGTAATCAGTAAGATACAATAGGAAGTCTTTCTGTATTTCATAATATGATGGATCCTTTCCTCGGCAGCAGTCTGGCCAAAGCCGCTGCCAAACGCCAGTTCCGGCCGCTTCCGCGCCGCAAATTCCAGCAGCACGCCAGCGTAAGCTTTCCGGCTGCCATCTCCGAGCAGGCGAAGAACGGTTCCGTCGCAGGCAAGCTCCAGATCGCGGTTTGCCGTGTAAACCATCAGCCAAACCAGCGGATTGAACCAATGGACGCAGCGCGCCGATGTCAGCAGCCACTTTCGCAGACAGTCGAGCGACCGGATATGCACGAGTTCGTGTGTGAGAATGTACATTCTCCGCCGCACATCTGTTTCCAGATGCTCCGGCAGCACAACCACAGGCCGGCCAAGCCCGTAGGTCAGCGGGGTGCGCGCATCATCCAGTAAACGAATGGAGATCGTTCTATGAAACCGGATCCCGCAGGAAGAGAGCCAGATGCCGGCGTCCGGCGCTTGTCTTGCACCGGAAAGCGCCCGCAGCGCGCGCAAATAGCCGAGCAGGAAAAAGAGCGTAAGCCCTGCTGCGCCAACGGCCCAGAGAACCGTCAGAATGCACGCACTGCCGCAAGCCGAAATCTTCATCAGCGTCATACGTCCTGCTCCTCAATCATCCGGTGCAGCCGCTCCAGCGTTTCGGGCGACAAGGTTTCCTGGCCCAGAAGTGATGCCATCAAGAGCTCTGCTGAGCCGTCAAACGCCCGGTCCAGAAGCGCCTGTGTCTCTTCGCTCTGCACTTCGCGCCGGGAAATGAGCGCATGGCAGATGAAATTTGGCTCAAGCCGCGCAATTGCGCCCTTGTCCACACATTTTTTAATTACTGTATACGTGGTATTCTTGTTCCAGCCGACGCACGAATTCAGACGCTGTGAGAGCTCCTTTGCGCTCAGATCGCCGTTTTCCCACAGCTCGTCCATGACTTTCCACTCGGAATCAAACAGTTTCATACAGAACCTACAGACTATTGCCATCGTCTATAAGTAGACTATCGCAATAGTCCACTTCTGTCAATCCCTAATTCGAATTTTCAGCGGGGAAGGCCTTTGCATTTTCACTGCTCGTAAACATTCTTTTTTCCATGTCGCGAAATACGCCCATGCCGGAATCGCGGTGCGATTTCGGTTGCCCTCCGGGTACACGGAATATTTCGCCTGTCAAGCTGACCGCGATTGCGCACGTCGCTTGACAATCAGCCTGAGCCGAGTATAATAACAAGTAAATGAGTTGCTCATTGCTTGGCAGTAAGTTTGGAGCATGAGCTAACGCTGCAAAACCGTAATTTTGTTGCGAGCCTAGCGCTTGGCGAGGGCGTGACCTTGCTTTTTTATACGCCATCGCCAACGCAACAAAATATAAGATTTGGAGCGCACCAAATATTCAGAAAGGGTATCCCGCTTATTTTTAGCGGGATACCCTTTCTTTTCCAACTATCTTAAGTTGTACCCGACGAGAACAAAGAAGACCGCCGCCAAAGCCAATAAGAAGCAGAGAAAGACAGAACACAAGGAATCCGGCAAGGCCGACCGTAAAGAAAGAAACAACCACAAGCAAAAGCCCAAGACCAAGACAACACCAAGAAACCATAACATTTAATCATCCTTTCTACGTCCTAGACGCTTCATAGAGCGACGAACATTATTATCTGTCAAATCAGCCACAACTTCGGTAAACGGCATAGGGGGACGCTCAGGGGCTGCGAAACTATCAAAGTACTTAAAATACTTCGGAAGATATGTAATCTGCCATTTGAAAAGACTTTCAAACTTAAGACGATCAGCGATCCTGCTTTCAGCCTCGGCAGAAGGCTCAGTTAGAGTAATAGACCGGCGAATAGGACGATAGACAGAAAACACATTGCCAATAGAAACCATCAAACCCATTTGATCAGTGACATCACGAATTTTTTTGTCGATGTCAAAAGACTGAGAATTTAGAAAGACACGACATTTATACTTTCTTTGCAGCTTAAAAAAATCACGAAGACCAGCATTGAAATTTTTGAAATTGCGGTTGTCGAAAAGAATACCAGCTTCATCAAGAAAAATCGCGGAATTTTCTTCAGGGGCAAATTCAGCTAAATCCATAGCGTGCATAAGACGAACACCGGGGAGGTTACAGTTATCAATATCCGTGTAAACCGTCCAGCCCTTTTTCAGATATCTAATCATCATCTTTACCATGTAAAGAGATTTACCAGCGCCTTTTTTACCAAAGATAAAAATGAGCCGATAGGGATTATTATATCGGCGAGACTGAATAGAAAACCAGGCAAAGAAGATACCACAAAGAATCAAAAAAATAGTCATAGTTAAAAAAAGAGGGGCGGGAGAAGCCCGCCCCAGGTCGAAGGTTAGACATGAATAAGGCGGTTGATAACGCCAATGCCAGTGCCGATCAGAGCAACCAGCACAAAGCCGAGAATCAGCTTATTGTCGGTAATCGCGCCGACAAATTCGCCAACCCAGGTGACGGACGAAGTGACCCAGCTACCGATATCAGTAAGCATGGTCGAAATGGAATAAGCAGCGGGAGCAGTCTGAAAAATCACACCTTTCAAAAAAATTATTTTATATTCATTAAACGAGCAATAAGCCCGATAATGGCAAAAGAGAAAAAGAAGCCAACAAAGTAACAGACAGGCTCAGCCATCAAAAAAGAGGGAAGCTGATCTATAAACCAGAGGCAAAAGTCTTTCATGCTTTGCATAACAGAGCACCTCCAGCTTTAAAAATACAGAAAAGAACAACAATCAGAAGGGCAAGCGATGCAAGCCAGTTTGCATCATAATCGAGCTGCTGCGTAACATAACCGGTATAATCAGACTGATAGGAAGTACGAACCTTATAAGTATAAGCAGTCACCGGTTTTCCAAGTAATCCATACAAAACAGCAAGTAAAGTGCCAGAAGTAGCGTCAGGAGCATAGTCGATCTTCACAAGTTCAGGTTGGACATAAGACAAGCCAGAAGACGGCACACTCGCCGCCGCAAGCATAGGAGATTGCGAACCGCTCGATTCCGTCCCCGAGGTGAGCGAAGAAGCTTGCAAATGTCCCGAATCTGATTCACTATGAAGATCAGAAGAAACAGGATCCCCGTCAGACAGATCAGGTTCAACGGACTCAGGTTTAACAACGTCGGTAATTTCTGAGACAGACTCAGCGGGAGATTGAGAAGCAAGAAGTTTTGCATTATAATCATCCTCATTAACATGAATAGGGTACAATTCTTCAGAACCGCCATAAGAGTACATGCCAAGCCAGATATTATAATTCTCGTCACAAGCCTCGAGATCATAGAAGAAAAGCCAAGGCTCATAATTGAGAATTACAACATTGCCAGCAAAAGCAGGAAGAGCAAGCGTCAGCAAAAGGAAAACACAAAGAAAAATAGAAAAGAATCGTCTCATTTAGAATCACCAGCCTTCCGAGAAGAACCACCGCCAGAAGCATCAGGCGTATTAAGAAGACGCTTGAAAAGACGGATAAAAACAGGCATCAAAAGGAGGAACAAAGCCCATGCAATCGGAGTTACATTAGTACCGGGCAACTTCCAGCCGTTATAAAGCTGCCAGACATGAGCAAAAAAGCCAGCCAAGAAATTAGAAGCCTCAACAGTCAATTCAACACCCCCTCAAACAAACGGCAGCGCATCAAGAATCGTCTTAATAATCTTGAGAATGAACATCACAAGAATAAAAGCGAAAATGACAGAAAAAGCAATCCAGACCCAAGAGGGGAGAAAAGCAAAAGTGAACTGCAAAGTCTGAATGAAATTACTCATTTAATCCAATCCTTTACAACGTAATATAGACCAACAACAATGAAAACACCCAAGACCCAACGAACAAAAGCAATAATGGATGGAGGCAGAACGTTCCACATTTGCAAGAACAGATTCATAGAGGGCAGAAGAGAATTAATCATAATAACCACCTACAATCTGATTCCAATTTTCGGAATACGCATCAACAATCCTCTGGTCAGGTGGAACATAAACAGGAGCGCGAGAAGCAGCAGAAGAAGAAACACCGTTAATGTCATTAGACACATTTTGTGACCAGAAATCATAACCATTATCATTGACAGCGGTAAAACCGTCTGCAATGCTAGAATCAGGAGCACCAGAAAAAGCGTCTTTAAAAGCAGAACCAGTATTATTGAGCTTATCATATTTACTAGAATCCGCCTTATCACCAGACCCATTGAAATAATTCTTCACCCAGTCACGTTCAGGAGTAGTTGCATCTTTAATGGCTAAATCTTCATCATTAGCAAGAACCTCAAGAATCTGGTTCACACGATAGTTCAGATAAGAAAAAGAAGAAGAAATAGAACCATACCAAGAACCAGAGACATCATTAGACCAGAGCTTAGAAGCATAAAAATAGTTATAGACCGAAGTGCGATAAATCATATCAGCCCACGAACCCTGAGACCATGAATCAACCTCGAATTTAGGAAGACCAGAATTAGAATCAACAGACCATTTCCACTTATTCCAAGTAAGAGACGCGAGCATTTTAGAATCTACTATATCACCCCGAAGAGTTCCTTCACCATCCATACCATTCCAAAGAGAATCAAGATAGGCAGCAAAAGAAGTACCAGAACCATAAGTATACCATTTTTCAGATTGCGACAAATCAAGCTGCAAAAGGGTAGCACCAGTCCACCCGAACATAGAACCAGTGCCCTCATAAGGATTAGGAGGAACAACAGGAGGAGTTCCAGAACCGGTATAAGAATAACCAGAACCAAGAACATAAGATTTCAGCTCAGAACCAACATAAGATTCACCAGAAAAAGTTAAACCACAAAGATTAGATTCCCTAGAAGAATCAGCAGAAACAACAATAGTAGCAGTGCCGTGAGAAAGAGAATAAGTAACAGAATATCCGGGAGTAGAAGTCGAAACAGAAAAATCAGAAGGGACACGCGATAGCTCAAAAACAGTGGTAGAACCGGAATAATCATCAACAGCTACAGTACCGGAAGTATAGGAAAGATAACCAGATACTTTACCAGTATAAGAAGCATTTGACGAAGAAAGAGAAAAAGAACCAGACTTTTTATTACCGTACTTATATTGAACAGTAACAGAAGGATTAGAATCAACAGCGTAAACGGAAGCAGAAAGAGCAAAAACAAGAATCAAAATAAGAAAAAGCTTGCGCTGAATAACACCTCCGTTTATAATGGATGCGGGTGACTGAATCGAACAGCCGGCTACAGGTTCAGAGCCTGCCGTGTTACCACTACACCAACCCGCGATATATATTTACATTCCATCAGCAGACCGGAAAGGATGCTGAGGGAATGGTCTAGTTGCTTCATCAGGGGGATTCCATTTTTCCCATTCTTCATTTACAAGCTTGATAAATGTCATATTACGCCGGAAAACATCAAAACAACCACGTTCATTAGCATATTTACCCAAGTCAAGCCAAGACATAGATGTTTTAGCGCAAGCGAGATCAATAGCAAGAGTGCCCTCAGAATCATTGCGAAGAATAGAGTCTATATTCTTCCAATTAGAATTAAGTTCTTCAACCGGATACTGATATTTATCAGGATCGTCGAGATGCAGCAGATACCGGACCATAAGCTTACAGTTCTTACAGATTTCGATATCATTCTCTTTCAGACCTAAAATTTTCGCACAACTAGCAAGCGTACGCGCATCACCAGCACCAACCCAGTGAATATGGGCTTTTTTCAACTCGCCCTCGTCATTGACATCCATGTCATGCAAACAGAAAGCCCACTGCTTGAATTTTGACTTGATACGGTCAATCACTTCATTGCAGTTATACGACTCAGAATCAGGATACAGGACACCAGAAAAATTACGGATTTTCTTATCAGCCATCGGAAAGCACCAACCTTTCAGAATTTTGGCAACAGGCAACAACGATTGCCTTAGACGTAGCCCGGGCAATCGTTGCCAAGTGGGAAAGTCAGTCCCAAATGGCAACGCAAAGCCAAGACAGGGGAAGAGGAACGACCGCGCCGCCACGGCGCGGGGATTCTCAGACAAGAGTGGATTATATGCAAGCGGGGAGTGCCTGCAACGCCCGGAGCACTTCGGGGGGAAAGAACTGCTGTCGGGTGCGCGGGGGATTCTCATACATCCGAGCCGCTACGCTCTCGGATTTCAAAGACTATTGACTTCATGTTGGAGGACACGCAGGCGCTCCAACACTTCGGTATAAATGCCGTACAGACCATCTAGACGGCGGGAAAGGGAATCAAGAGATTTTTCAGCCTCAGGAACACGTTTCGCGCTCTCGATAAGGGTCATAAGCTCCGTAAGACTAATGGTGATTTGCAGATCATCCATCAGAAATAGCCCCCCTTATAGAGGAATTCAACAAGAATCTGAGCAGCAGCCGCATCAAGCATGGAAACGCACTTTTCTACCATGTACCGTTCAAGTGCAGCTTGCATGGAAGAAGTCAATGCGATTTCGATATATTTTCGCATCACTTCACCACACGAATTTCTTCAACCGAGCCGAAGCGGTTATAGGTGCAGGCGATTTCGTCACCGACAGCGAGATCACCGGGGACCAGCTCAGCTTTCACAAAGAGGTCAAACGCCGCAACGCCGATAACGTTATTACGTTCCTCAGTGCAAAACAGATTTGCAGCCGGATAGGTCTTACCGGTCTTTTTACTGGTATACTGAAATTTTCTCATACCAACAACTTTCATAAAAAAACATTCCTTTCAAAATTCAAAATCACAGAGCAAATATGATCAAATGATCATAGTCACATTATGATCAAACGATCATAGAAAGTCAAGGATATTATGAACAAATTAAAGACATTCAGAGAAACACACAAAATCACACAAACAGAATTGGCAAAAGTGCTGAACACATCACAGAGACAAGTATCATTGTACGAGAACGGAATAAGGGAATTGAAGGAAAGCCAAATAGCAGCCATATGTAGAGCGTACAAAATCAATCCATTAGAAATTCTGAGAATAGAAGAGCCTGAAATGGGAGAAAAAAGCAACGCAACAAAATAAAAATTTTGTTGCGTTCAAAGAGGAGACTTTAACAAACATGCCAGCCGGACGGCTTTTGCGCCGTTCTGGCAGTTATACAGGAGGTCTTATGGAAACCTACAATGACGCGCCGCAGGTGCTGCGCAATTTCTTATCCTATCACGAAACGGTCAAGGGCCAGTCGCGCCGGACGGTTTCGGAATACTATCTTGATCTTCGGATGTTCCTGCGTTTCGTCCGGCTCATGCGCGAAGAGCTGCCGTACAAAACGCCGCTCGACGACATTCCTGTTAAAGATCTCGGGCTCGACTTCATCCGCTCAATCACGACCTCCGAGGTGTTTGACTTTTTGTCGTATCTTGCGAACGACCGCGAAAACCCGGAAGCTGCCTCCGGAGACTCCGGCATCGGCTCTGCCGCGCGCGCCAGAAAGCTCTCAGCCATCAAGGCGTTTTACAACTATCTGACGGTGTCTACCAAGCAGATCACGGAAAATCCGGTCAAGGACATTGAATTTCCGAAAATCCGTAAAAGTTTACCGAAATACTTATCGCTCGACGAATCCAAAACGCTTCTGAAAGCCGTCCAGGGGCCAAATCAGGCGCGGGATTTCGCAATACTCATGATCTTTTTAAATTGCGGCATCCGGCGCTCGGAGCTTGTAGGGCTCAATTTGACGGATGTTTATGACGACCGTCTGCGTGTAGTTGGTAAAGGCAACAAAGAGCGCATCGTCTATATGGGCTCAAGCTGCCGCAAAGCCATCGACCGGTACCTGATCGAGCGCAGTCAGATCGTGCTGTCGGACAACCGGGCGCTCTTTGGCTCGCGTGACGGCAATCGCATCAGTGTCTCCGCCGTCCACCGGCTGGTCAAAAAGCATTTGCTTGCCGCTGGCTTGGATTCCACGCAGTTTTCCGCGCATAAGCTTCGTCACACAGCGGCGACCCTCATGCTCTCGAACGGCGTCGATCTCAAGACGCTTCAGGAGGTGCTCGGCCACGAAAACCTCAACACCACGCAGATCTACACGCACATCGAAAGCACTGAGCTCAAAATCGCCGCCGAGGCCAATCCCCTCTCCCATCTGGCTTTAGACGGCCCGGATACAAAATCAGAAAATTAATCTGAAATTTACAGAAAAAGAGCTGCGATTGAGACAAATCGCAGCTCTTATGTTTCGCTAAAGCAGCTCGTTAGCCACCTAAGTATGCGCGTTTGACCGATTCGCTGGCCATCAGCTCCGCACCCGTTCCGGAAAGCGTAATGCGGCCGGACTCGAGCACGTACGCGCGGTCTGCAACCTGCAGCGCCATCTGCGCATTCTGCTCGACGAGAAGAATCGTGGAGCCTGCCTTATGAAGGCTCTTGATGATCTCAAAAATTTGTTCCACTAGCAAGGGAGCAAGACCCATAGATGGCTCGTCGAGCATGAGAAGCTTCGGCTCGCTCATGAGCGCTCTTCCCATGGCCAGCATCTGCTGCTCGCCGCCGGAGAGCGTACCGCTGACCTGCGTACGGCGCTCTTTGAGGCGCGGGAACAGCTCGTAGACATGCTCCAGATTTTCGTCAAACTTGCCGTTTGGACGCGTGTATGCGCCCATTTCCAGATTTTCTTCGACCGTCATTCTCGCAAAAACGCGGCGGCCTTCGGGGCACTGAACAAGGCCGGTCTGGACGATCTTGTTGGGAGCCACGCCCGTGACGTTGTGGTCCATGAACTGGATCTTGCCGCTTCTGGGCTTGAGTAAGCCCGAAATGGTGTTCAGAACCGTGCTCTTGCCCGCGCCGTTCGCGCCGATGAGCGTCACGATCTCGCCTTCCTGCACGTGAAGCGAAACGTCTTTCACAGCGTGGATTGCGCCATAGTAGACATGCAGATTTTCAACGGAAAGCAACATTTTATTGGCCCTCCTTTTTCTTGCCGAGGTAGGCTTCGATGACCGCAGGGTTTGCCTGAATGTCCTCGGGTGTGCCCTTAGCGATGATCTTACCGAAGTTCAGAACGCAGATACCCTCGCAGATACCCATGACGAGGTTCATATCGTGCTCGATGAGCAAAATCGCAATGCCGAACATGTCGCGGATGCGGACGATGTTGTCCATGAGCTCACTTGTCTCCGAGGGGTTCATGCCGGCAGCCGGCTCGTCAAGCAGCAGCAGGCACGGATTCGTCGCCAGCGCGCGGACAATCTCGAGTCTTCGCTGCGCGCCATACGGAAGCGAGCCCGCCTTGTGGTCCGCCATATCCTGCATGTCAAAAATGCTGAGAAGCTCCAGCGCGCGCTCCTTTGCGATGCGCTCCTTGCGCCAGTACTGCGGCAGGCGGAACATTGCCGTACCGAGCGTGTATTTCGTCTCGTTGTGAAGGCCGACGAGAACGTTGTCGAGCACCGACAGATCGCGGAACAGGCGGATATTCTGGAAGGTTCGGGCAATGCCCATCTGGTTGACCTGAATGGTGGTCTTCCCTGCTGTGTCCATGCCGTCGAGCAGGATGGTACCGCGCGTCGGCTGATAGACCTTGGTAAGAAGGTTAAAAACAGTCGTCTTACCTGCGCCGTTCGGGCCGATCAGACCGGCGATCTCAGTTCTGCCAATGGCGAAGTTGAAGTCGCTGACAGCAGACAAACCGCCAAAGTCAATACCGAGGTGGCGCGCTTCGAGAATCGGAGGCAGCGAAACGTCGCGTTCGGGGATGATGTTGGTTGCGGGAACCGGAACAAGCTTTGTCTTGGGTCTTTCAGTTCTGCTCATTGTCAGCTTCCTCCTTACCTTTTCTCAGCTCTGGCCGGAACACAAAATTGAGTGCCTTTTCAAGTACCCGGGACATCGAGAAATCGTAGCTGCCGAATAGTCCCTTCGGGCGGAAGATCATCATGACGACCAGCGCCAGCGAGTACGCGACCATGCGGTAGTCCGCCACCGAGCGAAGCAGCTCCGGCAGCACCGTCAGAACCGTCGCCGAGACGATCGAGCCCAGCATCGAGCCCATGCCGCCGAGCACAACGATGACGAGGATCTCGATGGATTTCATAAATTTGAACGTCGAGGGATACAGAGAACCAAGGTAGCCTGCGTACAGGCAGCCTGCAATACCGGCGAGCATGGCCGAGAATACGAACGCCATGGTCTTATAATACGTGGTGTTCACGCCGACGCTCTCAGACGCGATCTCGTTGTCGCGGATAGAGAGGATCGCCCGGCCGTGCTTTGATTTCATCATCGTATGGATGAAGAAGCATGCGAGCACGACGCAGATAAACACCAGCGTCACAGACGCAAATTTCGGAATGCGCTTGAGGCCTGCCGCGCCGTAGGTGAAATCAAAGCCCAACACGGAGTCGATGTTCGTCAGGACAACGCGGATGATTTCACCGAAGCCCAGAGTGATGATGGCCAGATAGTCGCCGCGCAGGCGAAGCGCCGGGATACCGATGATAACACCGAAAATACCGGCAACCACTGCGCTGATGACGATCGCGGCCAAAATGTACGGAATAAGCGCGGCAGTATTGCCTTCCTTCAGAAGTGCAGCCGCAGGCGTTGCTTTCATGAAAATACCGCCCGCGTAAGCGCCGACTGCCATGAAACCCGCGTGACCCAGCGGCAGCTGGCCGAGGTAGCCGGTCGCGATGTTCAAGGACACTGCAAGGATGATGTTGATACCGACGGTGATCAGAATGCCCGTCCAGTAGTTTGTGATGATGCCGGAGGAAATGAGTCCAGTCAGCAAAAAGTAGAAGCCGACCACCAACGCGAGGTTGATAACATATCGCGCTGGCATGGGGATCCGGATTTTCGATCTTGTTTTCATATCGTTACCTCCCCCATCAGACCTTTTCCGTGACCGGATGACCCATAATGCCGGACGGCTTTACAAGCAACACCACGATCAGAATTGCAAACACGACTGCGTCCTTCCAGACGGAAAGACCGACCGCCGCGACGAGCGCTTCGAGAAGACCAATGGCAAAGCCGCCGATCATTGCACCGGGAATCGAGCCGATGCCGCCAAGAACGGCCGCGACGAACGCCTTCAGGCCGAGCATCGAGCCCATCGTGGGCGATGCCTGGGAATACGCGCAAAGATACAGAACCGAGCCGATACCGGCAAGCGCTGAGCCGACCGCAAATGTAAATGAGATCGTTTTGTTGAGGCTGATGCCCATCAGCTGCGCCGCACCCATATCCTCAGAGACCGCGCGCATCGCCTTGCCGAGCTTCGTTTTCTGGACAAGGAGCGTCAGTGCGACCATCGCGATGACAGCGACGATGATGGTCAAGATCGCAGTATAGCTGATCGTGATGGAGCCGAACGACACATTGCCGGGAACAAGCGTGTCCATGCTCTTGGTGTCGGCGCCGAACAGAAGCTGCGCACCATTTTCAAGCAGGAACGAAATGCCGATCGCTGTGATCAGAAGCGAAAGACGGGGCGCCGAGCGAAGAGGCGTATAAGCAACCTTCTCAATCACAACGCCAAGCAGCGTACTTGTGACAACGGCCAGAACAACGGAGAGAATCGGGTGCAGGTGGAACGCAGTCATGGCGTAGAACGCGGTATACGCGCCGACCATGATGATGTCGCCGTGGGCAAAGTTCAGAAGCAGGATGATACCATAGACCATGCTGTAGCCAAGGGCCACCAGCGCATACACAGAACCTGTCTGCAAGCCGTTAAACAGCTGGGAAACAAACAAACTCATGAGCTTTCTTTCCTTTCTTTCATCTTTCGGACATCCGATGGCTGTCTCTATACACTAAATATAGGAGCACCCATCGGACGTCCGGAAAACGGCCTTTGGGAGGGGAGCTTGCGCTCCCCTCTCAAAAAACCGTGCCGGGTCAAAACTTAGAACATTTCTTTGAAGACTTCCTCGCCGCCGGTCAGCTCGATGATCGCAACGGACTTGATGGGGTTGTTGTCGGAGTCGAAGGAATAAGTACCGGTAATGCCCTTCACGCCGTCCATGGTCTTGATGGCGTCAATGACAGCCTGCTTGTACTCGTCCGTACCAGCCTCGAGGCCGGCGTCTTCCGCAGCCTTCAGACCGTAAGCCATGATCATGGATGCATCGTAAGCAAGAGGCGCAAACATATTGGGGACTTCTTCCACGCCGAAGGTCTCACAGTAGTCCTTTTCGAACTGTGCAACGTCTTCGGTGCCGGGCGCGTAGCCAGAGCAGTAGACGCTGCCTTCGAGTTCTTCTGCAGAAGCATAATCCTTGACGGAGCCGAAGCCGTCGCCGCCGAGGAAGGTGGCGGTGCAGCCTGCCTGACGGGCAGCCTGGATAGCAAGACCAGCCTCACCGTAATAGATCGGGCAGAAGACAATGTCGGGGTTCTTGGAAGCAATGTTGGTCATCTGTGCCTTGAAGTCCTTGTCGCCGGTAGCAAACGCCTCGGTGTCGACAATTTCAAGACCCATGCGCTCGGCCTCAACGACGAATGCGTTCTTCAGACCTTCGGAGTAGTCACTGCCGGTTTCGTAGAAGATCGCGGCGGTCTTGGCGCCCAGCTTTTCAACGGCGTAATCCGCCATCTTCTGACCCTGGAACGGATCGATGAAGCAGGCACGGAACACGTTCGTGCGGACCTCGCCGGTGTCTTCCATAACCGTTACGCCGGTTGCGGTAGCGGAAGCGGTAATCTGGGGCATGTTGTCTTCATAGGTCGCGTCGGCAAGGCCGATGGTCGCGCCGGTCAGAACAGAGCCGATGACAGCGGTGATGCCGTTTTCCTTGGCAAGGTTGTAAGCGTTGACAGCCTCGACGCCGTCGCCCTTGTCGTCATATTCCTTGACAACGACCTTCTTGCCGTTGATGCCGCCGGCAGCGTTCAGCTGGTCGAAGTACAACATCACAGCGTTGCGGACAGGAATGCCGTACTGTGCGTAGTCACCGGTGGTGTTGCCGATGAACGCAATGTCGATCTCGCCGTCGGTCGCGGCTGCATCGGAAGCGTCAGCGGCTTCATTGGAAGCGGTCTCGGTGGATGCGGTTGATTCGCTTGCCTGTGTGGTGCTGGAGCCCTGCTCGGTCTTGGCCGCGCAGCCTGCCATAACGCTCAGCAGCATGACGACTGCCAGCGCGAAGCAGAATAACTTCTTCATGTTCTTCATCATTTCTTACCTCATTTGCGAAATATTTTTCAGCTGTACGCGACAGCATGAAATCAGTTTTTTGTCTCAACGAAAGGCCGTAGTCAAAACAATAGCGGCTTTGCAAAAAGCAAAGCCGCTTACCTTTGATTCTTCCTAGGCCGCATCGCGCACCCCGTTGGAAGCATCCAGCACATTTCTGCTTTCTGCCATATTCAGTTGCTGCATAATGCGTACGACAAGTACAAGAAGTACAAGCGCCGCAAGCCCTACCAGTACGGTAAGGTTCATAAGCAGGCAAATAAAAATGGACACGGCCAGAATGGCAGCGTCCAAGCAGATAACATGGGATGCGGATGCCTTGCGAGCGCAAGAACAAGCCGGTGCGCACGCAGCTGCATCGGTACGGTTCGACTGATTCATCTGAGCCATTTCGTAACGCTTCATCTCGTGCGCCCCCTTCGTTTTTGATGTGCCCATTATAATCTCGTACTTTACTGATGTCAAGCGTTAAATCCCTGAAAGAAGTCGAAAAATGCCAGTTTGATTTTGTGCAATTTGTACAGAGACCGGAAAATACGGAATATTGGAGGAATACTTGCATTTCCGGTCTATATTTGGTATTCTATAGAGGTCGACTGGCGATTTTCGTCAGAACAAGAAAAAGGTGTGTGAAAAGAATATGGAAAAAACCACGAAGCGCCGCTTCGGCGATCGGAAGGACGGCGTACTGCTGCGCGATTTGGACGGCATGCATTTTATTACGCCCATCATCTATCCAAACCGCTGCGACAACGAGGCCTATCTCTCCGAGACGATCGATCTGACCAATATGAACGCATATCTGGAGAAGAAAAACGCGGAGCATCCCGACTTCCCCTACACGATGTTCCACGTCATTGTCGCCGCGCTCATCAAGACGATCACGCTCCGCCCGAAGATGAACCGCTTTATCGCGAATAAGAACTTCTATCAGAGAAACGGCGTGTCCGCGTCGTTCGTGGTCAAAAAGCAGTTCGCCGACGAAGCGGCCGAAGCCCTCGCCGTTGTGCGCGGCAAGGATGAATCGACGCTTGATACCATCCACGAAGACCTCCGGCACCAGATCATGGACTGCAAGGACATGACGAAGACCGACACCTCGACGGACTTCATGGATATCTTTAACCGCATGCCGCGTTTCCTTGGCAAATTCATCGTCTGGCTTCTCACGAGACTCGATGTCCACGGCTGGATCCCCGCATCGATCATCGAGACCGACCCCTATTACTGCACGGTCGTCATCTCAAACCTCGGCTCGATCAAGCTCCACAGCGGCTACCATCACCTGACGAACTGGGGCACGTGCTCGGTGTTCTGCATCATCGGCGAAAAGTCCCTGCGCCCGGTCTTCAAGGCAGACGGTACATATGAAATGCACGAGATGCTGGACTTGGGCCTTACCATCGACGAGCGCCTTGCCGACGGGTACTATTATTCCAAGACGATCAAGCTTCTTCGCAAGCTTCTCGAGAATCCCGAGCTTCTGGAAACGCCCGCAAATCAGGAAATCGAATATTAAAGAACCCGTAGGGGTGGACAACTCTGCCCGTCCCCTTTTCATGCTGTAAAACAACTACGAATCATATGAAAAACGAAGGATGACGCAAGCCGCTCCATCCTTCGTTTTTCTATTTCTCAGTCTGTACGCTTGTGATAGACGAATGCATTTGGAAGCGCGCGTCCGTTAGGAAGCGCCTGATTGGAGCAACGCGTGACGTACTGCCCGTCGTACCACAAAATGGCGCTCGTACCGCCGTCGACGTTCATGGCCTGCACCGCGCCGTGCCGCGCCAAAATGGCGGAGCATTCGTTGACGCTGGTGCCGAGAATGCCGTCATCCAGCATGCGCCCTTCAATGACGAGCAGCAGCATTTCTCCCCTGCCGGACTGCCCGATGCATGCGCGCGGCGCTTCGCTCGTCCAGTAACTGCTCTGGAAGATCACGCCGTCGATGATGAGCGCGGGGTTAAACTCCGTCGCGTCGCGGCAGTCTGCACGAACCTCCTCGTCCGAGCGGCGGATGCAGACAGTGTTGTCCGTCAAAATTTCGAATCTGGCATACGGGAAATCGTCCGTGTACGTGTAATGCGCACCGTAAGCCACGCCGTCGCTCATCGCAAAGCCCGCGAGCTCTCCGCCGTTCCCCTGCCCGCCCGGGTCAAGAAAGCCGTTGCACGTCATGGACAACAGTCCGCCATGCGCCTCAGCGATCTCCCCGACCGTCTGGCCGTAGCTGCCGAGCCCTTCCGACATTTCAATGCTCAAGCGCGCCGGAACCTTCGCAACTGCCAGAACGCCACGGTACTTTTCCCCCGCGACGCGCACGAGCAGCACCTTTTCCCGGAAATTTACGGCCAGCACCTGCTCGCCCATCGTTGTGCGGATGCTTGTCCCGGACTGATTGAGGCCAGACTCGTTGATGTTGATTCCAGCCCAGCCGTTTGCGAGCGTCTCCGGGTGCTCGTCCAGATACGACTGCATGGAGTCCCGGTCAAGCTCCCAGAAAATATCGTAAAAGTCGTCCTCCGTGATCTGCGAGGCCGCCTTTTCCGGAACGGTCAAGGGCACGACCTTTGCGTCCGTTTGACTGCCGAATTTCCAGTTCTCAAAGAGCTTCCACGTTGCTGCGCCGTCGGAATACGTTAAATCTGCGATCTTGTCTGCAAGCGCAACCTCGTGCGCAGGAGACGCTGCCTCAATGCCGTTCGGAAGCGCGGTCGGCGAGAACGTAAGGCTGCCTGCCGCCGTGTCATAGTAGTAAGAGACCGGCGAAAGCATGCCTTGCATACTATCGTAGAATGTCGCAATGACCTTGACCGCATCGACGTCCTTGTAGGCAGACACCATGTAGCCGGAGCTGCCCTGCATATTGTTCGTGCCGAACGCAGTGCCGGGGTCTAAGGCGAGCGCCATACGGCTTTGCTGCAAATCGTAGACAAAGAGGCCGAAGTAACCGTGAAATACGACGTAATTTTCGTCCGCGTAGTCGGTGGTAATACCAACGCCGATGGACATGTCGGCCGTAAGCTCCGGCTCCTGCCGCATGCCGCAGAGCGTGCCGGTTTCGAGCGAGTAATAAAGCTTCTGAACGACCTCCTCCTGCTTGTTCCCTTCCCAGATGGTCAGCTTGAGCGTCTTATCGTCCATTACCTCCTGCGCCCATGTCCGGTCCGAAACCGGCGGCTTTCCGGTCGCGACGAAGTAATCCGCAATCGCGCCGTAATAGTGCGGGAAGTTCCCGACCATGCCGTTCTTGCGCGAATCCGCGCCGGTAAACGTGCGCGCCTCGTCCTCCGAGGTCAGCACCCAGAGCGCCGTTTCGAACTTGTCATAGACTGCCGTCCGGATGGCTTCTTCCTCTTCAGCTGTGAGCGCGGGCGCGTCGGAAGTCTCCTGCGTCGTTTCCGCCCAGTTTTCGCCGAGCGTCATGGTAGCAAGCCGGTCTTCCCCGGGAGCGGGGATGTCCGTGAAGATTGCAACATCTCCTTTCTGCCCGAGCGCCAAGCGAACAGAAGTAATCTCAGCATCGCCGTAGGTGCCAATCTGGAAGGTTTCTCCGGGCGAGGCGGCAAGCGAAGAACTGACGCTTCCTTCCGTGAAGCGAAGCATAACGGAGTTGAAGTTGACACTTGTCATCTCGCCGGAACCGGTTTCGCGCATGCGCCGGTCGGCAAGGCCGAAGACAATGGTCTGCCCAGCCATCTGGGTCTGGAACACGCCGTAGCCTGCGTCATCGTCCACGCGTCCCGTTTCCATCTGCGTAACCTGAATCTCACCGTCCACCTTCTGCGCCAGCATCAGAATCGCGTCCAGACTCGCATCCTCGTTCGTCCGCTTTGCCGTGACAATGGTTCCGAGCCTGCAAGGACTAAAGTCGCAGTCCACGATCGGATTTGGCGCTGTTTCGCGCAAAATCGCCGCATGTACCTCGTCGTTTGGAAGGTTCACGAGCGTATACATCCAATTGCCGTTTTGGTCCTCAATCACCAGCTGTCCATCCAGAACACCGTATTCCCAGCCCTTTCCGGAGAAATTGGCCTGATCGTCCCGATTCGGTGTTTTTCCATCGTCCAGCTGATGCTTGATTGTGCCCGTGCGAACCACACGCGCCGCGTCCTCCGGCGCAAGGTTTTCATTTGTCAGCTGATAGAGGGTACCATCAACCTGAACCAAAGGAGGAAGAAGATCGGGTGTGGACGCTGTATGGTCTGCGGCGCTGTTCGTAAACGTGCAGGCGGTCAGAAGCAGACACACGCCGACGACAAGTATCAGGGTGACAGCTGTCATCTTCGGCTTTTTCGCAATCAAACGAATGCGCGCACGGAGCGTCTTTTTGCCGGAGACCATCGTTGTCGCGCAGAGCACCGCCTGCATGGGTGCGCGTTTGATGGATATCTGGTCGAGAAGCGTCCTTCCGTAGGCAATGCGTGCGCTGTCCTGCAAGCCCCGCAGCGCCAGATCGTCGCAGGCCAGTTCGCAGTCGATTTTCGACAGCCGCGCCGCCAGCCACACAAACGGGTCGAACCAGTACATGGCCAGAAGCAGCAGCCGCAGCGCGCACCAGATGTGATCCCTGCGCCGATAGTGCGTCTGCTCGTGGAGCAGCACGTAGGTATTGGGTGTTCCGTCCGCATTCAAGGCCTGCGGCGTGATATAAATCGCTGGACGGAAGAGGCCAAATAAGCAGGAAGACGGAAAAATTCCCGTTATGTAAACCAAATTTTTGCACTCCGGCACCTCCAGCCGCACCCGGTTTCGCTTCAATCGAGCGGCCAGAACCGCGTTTTGCCCCAGCATAACGATGAGCGCAAGCGCCGCGCCAATGCCCCAGACAAAATAACAAATCGTAAGCGGCGCGGGCCTGAACCGGGCGCTTTCCTCTGCCAAATCCTCTGAAGCGGTCGGCGCTTCCGTCGCCGTCTGGGATGCTTCCGCAGGCAATACTTCGTCTGTAAATGCCGCCCCTTCCACGGGCAGCGCGGTCACTTGCTGCGGAACCTGCGCCGGAATGGACGCGTCTTCCAGAATTTCAGACATTTGCTGCTGCGGCACATAGTTCATCACGCTCGCAGCGCTCTGCCCGATCGAAACCGGAACCAGCAGCCGCACTGCGACAAGAAGCCACAGCCCAAATTGCAGCCGCGGGCTGATCTTCCCGCGAAGCAGAATCCGCAAAAGCGCCAGCGCCAGAATGAGTACGGAGGACGAAATGAGAACCTCCAGAATCTGCTGTCTCATAAGCCCTCCTCCGCCTGTTTGAGCATATCGTAGAGCTCTTCGAGATCGTTTTTGGAAAGTTTCGCGTTGTCGATAAAATTGCTCATGAGAAGCCCGAAATTCCCGCCGAACGCGCGCGAAAGAAGCTGCTGCGTCTCGGAATATGCCGCATCCTGCTTCTGGATTGCGGGATAATAAAGCCGCGGGCGCTCTCCTTCGAAGCGCAGAACGCCCTTGTCCGTCATGCGCGAGATGAGCGTTTTGATCGTGCTGGCCGACCAGTCGGTCGAGCGCTGCAAATTGGAGACGAGCTGCATGAGCGTCTGGGGCGCGTGTCCCCAAAGTGCCTGCAAGACCCGCCATTCGCTGGCGTTGAGCTTGTAGTCCATCGTGTGTTCCTCCTCTGTCTACGTCTGTAGTCTCAGATTATCATATAAGTCTACGATTGTCAACTGGATTAGAGAAAAAGTTTACAAATGTAGATTGGAGGCGTAAAAAAGCAGCGGGGTTACTTCCCCGCCGCAATTTTGTCGTTTGTATCCTTTAAAATTTCCGCCCGCAGCACCTTTAGATAGTCCGAAAACTGAACAATATCGGTCGCATATGTCCGGTTCAGCTCGTATTCGTGCGGCTCCCACGTAGAAATCGGCGATTCGTTGTGCTGAATGACAGCCTCCAGCTTGTCAATCGACTTATAAAGCTTCGCTTCCGGCGTCTCGAGCGCGTCCATTTCCGCGTACAGCGCTGTCATCTGCGATGCGAACGGTTCCGGGAGGCTCTTCACCCAATCGCTGAGCAACTTCGTTTCCCGGTCCTCATCCGCCTGCGTCTTCTGAAACGTCGGAATATCGCCTGTGAAGCACTCGCCGAGGTCGTGAATCAGGCACATTTTGATGACCTTGTCCATGTCGAGCGCGGGAAACTCATCCGTCATGAAATACGCCATCAGCGCCATGCGCCAGCTGTGACTGGCCACGTTCTCCGGCGCACCTTTTGTCGTCGTGCAGTGCCTTGTTTCGTCCTTGAGCTTTTCTGCCACATGCAGAGCGTCCAGCAGCTTTCTTGCTTCCATTGCTGTTCCTCCTTGTATTATAAAGTAGTAGTTTATAGCCCATCTTCAAAGGCTTGTGCTACA
>ERZ772882.1838-NODE-1838-length-20920-cov-4.236712_pt1 | contig 20920 bp, 27 predicted proteins | sample MGYA00580576_ERZ772882 | MGnify/ENA primary metagenome ERZ772882 (study PRJEB29015, sample SAMEA2737658) | human gut metagenome | biome: human gut; feature: human-associated habitat; material: faeces | place: China | collected 2012 ... | reverse complement strand
AGCTGAAAGCATATTGCTGCCGTATTATCAATGCCAAATGTGATGAACTGTAAAATGCAGCCCCTGCAGATGTTGTGACGACATCTGCAGGGGCTTTTACATTCCAATTTCCACGGAGGAAATTGCAGCAAATTACAGTTCCATCTGTGTGATTTTCTGCTTTTTCTCCCGCTGCACCGCCAGTTCCGCACTGCGCCGTTTGTTATACGCCAGCAGGGCCATGGTGTTCTCCTTCAAATCCTCCTGCCCGGAGTGAAATACCGCCACCATATATTTCTGCTGTTTCCACTGGGCATACATGGGTTTCAGCTGATTTTGCAGTACCTCGTCCCCACTCTCCTTCCGGCTCAGCCACACCTGTACCAGCTTCTTTGCATCATCCTGAATAATTTCCATGTTACTGCCCCCTTTTCTCCGAATTGTTCCCAGAGTTTCCTTTTTTAATGCGAATAGGCGTGCTCCTTTTTACAGCAGGGAATCCTGCGCGCTGGTTTGTGAATCCTATTTTCTGTCAATCTTCCCGCCGCTTCTGCCAGACAATCTCATAGCCCAGTACATCAGCAAGTTCCAGCACTTCTCGATAGCGCAGGGTCTGGTCACTCAACTTGGCGGAAAAATTGGAATCGCTGTCACTCCATCCATACTCGGCAGAGCAGGCTTCCACCGCTTCCTTCTGAGTGTAACCCGCAGCAATGATGTGGGATTGAATGTCGCAGCGGACTCGGTTAATTTTTCTTCCCTTTTTCATGTTCGTTCCCTCCTGGATCAAATTCTGTTTTCTATGCGGTGACTCTGCTGTCCAGTAAATTTCCTTTGGCCCTGAAAATCCCTCCATTTTCTTATTCGCCATGTCCGGGTCACAGGTTGACCGGGCGAATACAGCGATTTACGAACCAATTCGTCAGCCGGTGCAGTCCTTTCCCGTACTGCGAATTGGATTCACTCTTTGCTTCATCGCTTGTTGGCGCATTTCTCACAGGAAAGAGAAAACATTTTCGCTGTTTTCCAAACCCTTTGTTTTCCCTTTGGCTGATATTGCAGTTCTGCCTGTTAACAAGCTGGTGTAAACGGGCGCAAGAAAACCTCTGTACGGTTGGCATTGGCCTTTTCCACCCTCGTTTTTTGTTTTGCAATTCTCTGTTTACATCTTCTCTAAAAGGAAAAGAGTAAGGAATCCAAAGTAAATTTAAGGCGTATCCCTTCTTTCGGCATTTGACGGTTTTGAAAATATGTTGACCGGCTCGTCGACCGGCTGTTTACTGGGATAGAGGATACCTGCTTACCAACCTTCCGGCAGTTCCAGCTGCTCCACTCCTACCCCAATCTTTCTGTGCCATGTGCGCTGGATACCGTATCCGGGAATCCGTTTTGTTGTACCCGGCTCCCAGCCCTCGATGGTGTGGTTCATAATGTCGTTGATCTCCCGGATCTCCCATTGCTTTGGCTCGCCCATGCGTCCCAGACCCAATTCAAAAATCTGCCGGGAACATACATCATCACTTCCGAAGGCATCCAGAAAGCACTGGATACGCCCGCTCGTAGTGTCCTCGGGCATGAATGCCTTTTGGCGGTTCCGGGCTTCCTCCTCCAGCTCTCTCGGCAGAGACAGCCGGAAATCCCCGCTGTGGTAGATCGTCATGGCCTCTGCCCACATCTGGTCGATGTAGGCACGGGACGCTGCTTCGTTTTCCAGAATGTGTATCTCCGCCTTATCCGGCTCTGCCATGACCGGCAGGAAACGACGGTTGCCCGCTCTGTCCAACGGCAGGAAATCCAGCGAATTGGAAGTGCCGGCAAATACGCACTGCCTCGGCCGATCCTCCGGGTGGATGTCGTAGGGCACCTTATAGGTTTCCTTCTGGCGGCTGATGAAGCTGCGGATCTCCTCAATACTTTTCGCACTGGCAGTGGCCAGCATCTCCGACATTTCGATGATCCAGTGTCCCTGCATTTTCCTATATACATTGTCATCATCGATCTTTTTCAGATCATCGGAGAACCATTCGTCCCGCACGGCCAGCAGCCGGAAGAAGCTGGACTTGCCCGCCCCCTGACTGCCCACCAGACACAGCATCAGTTCAAATTTGATGCCGGGGTGGAACACCCGGCTGATGGCACCCAGCATGAAAATTTTCAGGCACTCGGTGTTGAACTGGCATTCTTCTGCCCCCAGGAATCTGTGCAAGGCGTGTGGAATGCGGAGCTGCCCGTCCCAGCGGAGCGCTTGAAGATATTCCTGAATGGGATGGAAGCGGTTTTCATTGGCAACAATGCGGATGGCATCCCGCAGCGCCTTCTCGTGGTTCAGATGGTAGTGCCGTTCGAAATACAGTTTGAGATAACTCATGTCCCGTTCCGCGATGGCACTGCCTGTCCGCTCCCAGCCAACATCGCCCACGATGCAGTCCCGCTCGGTCAGCACGTTGAATCGAATGGTTCCCCTCAAATTCTCGTCATGCTCCAGAACAAAAATGCAGTTGTCAATGGTTTGCAGAACATTGTCCTTGCCGTTCTTCTTGAGATTCAGAAATATCTCCTGCTGTGTCATTGCTGTGGATTCGTTCATCGATCTTTATCACCATCTTTCTGTAATGCTCGTAAACGGTTTTCACTTCTTCCGTAGTTCCGAACTCCAATTTAAAAATCAACTGGCGGATGTCGGCCTGCCTTTGAAGTGCTTCGATAAACAACGGGTGCCATTCTTCATCCGACGCCTTTGGGCAATACCTTTGCTTCCAGTCAATCAGTAAATCGTAGTAGCTGTGAAGGATTTCCTTCGCGTAGGAAACCCATGTTTCCATTTCTGTCCGGGCAGCCGGTGGTCCTCGAGGGTAATCGTCCACCGAAATCCCAAAATCTGCGGACAGCTTTTGTGCCGCCTCCCCCGGTGGAATTCCAAAGAGCCGGGACACAAATGTGATAACGTCTCCCTGCGCGCCGCAGCCGAAACAGTGAAAGCCCCGGCTGAGCTTCAGGCTGGGCGAGTGCTCATCGTGGAAGGGACATAACGCCATCCCGGAGGCATTCACTTTTAAGCCATAGCGGGGAGCCACCTCCCGGCAGGTCAATCTTTGTTTCAACGCTGGATAGTAACTCATGTTTCCCTCCTTCAGTTGAATTTGTCACAGGATACCCATTTACCAGGTATCCCCGTGTATTCACTTTTCAAGATGCAGGTGAACAAACTCCCAAAGGACGCAAAAAAAGGACATGGCAACAGCGTGAAAGCTGTTTGCCATGTCCTCTCGATGGTCCTCGTTCTCACCAGCAAAGCTGGTGGATGCAGGCTCTTATCCGGCTTCTATACTGGAATCGATCCAGCGTGTCCGGCGGTTGAACTTTATACAAAATGTGTCAACAAAAATATGAAGTTGTTACCGCAAGTTGATTGAGAAAGTTTGTTCGTATATCAGGAGTATAACACATAGAAAACGCAATGTCAACATCTAATTCAAAAATATTTTCGAAAATAAATCTTGCTCGTGCAAAATAACAAGCGATTGAAAATCGCGCAGCCGCAGACGGACAGTCTGCGATTATCAGGGCTTGGGGCGGAGCCTCAGCAAGCAGAAACCCACTCGTTCCGTGGAAGGGGGACGGGGGGATTTTGCGCATCTGTATTACAGATGCATTGCTTGCTAATATTCGTTTAGCCCCTTACAGCTTGAAAATAGGGCTTGAAAATAGGTTTGTAAAGAGGCTCTTATCTAATTAAAAGGTTCAGTAACCTCTATATTTCCTTGCGCTTCTTTGAATCAGTTCATGTATTTCCTCGACATCGATGACACTCATCATCGTATTCTGACCATCTACAAATCTGCGAGCACCACGGGTAACATGTCCAGTTGTTACGAGAATCGCTTTGTTTATTTGATCAGCCGACTGGACGCCATATAGAGAACGAACGATATTAACGCCCACAGAGTTCTGGCGTCCGTAGCGTTTACACTCGATATAGAAAACGACCGGCTTTCCCATCTCATACTTTGTTGCGATTATATCACGGCCACCATCTCTGGCTTGTTGTGTCAGCTTTGTTTCAAAGCCTTCATCTTGAAGCACCCGTTCGATAACCGCCTCAAACTCTCTGGGAGAAATGTCGTAGATCAACTCACGATTCTGGGCGATGTCCATGATGATTTGCTCCACCCGTGTAAACGCAGGGTATGCATCATCGAGGTCAAAATCATCTTGGCTATATATGACTCCCATGTGCGGCTCTTCCTCAAACCGCCCGCCAGTTATTTCACTATCTTCATAGTTGAATGCACCTATTGGGTACTCGTAGCCAGATATTCTGAAGGAGATTTCATTATCGCATTGATCACATTCAATGTATCCCTCGTGACGGAATTCGATTTCTTCACCCATCCTATTATCGCCACGATCATATACATAGGACTCAAAATCAAAATCCTCTTTGTGTATTCCAGTGACTTTTCCGCACCTACTACAGCGGATAAAAACATCTTCTAAGAGTTCCATCATATGCTGATCCCCGTATTTCAATTGGCATTATTCTTCAAAATCTCAAAGGCCTGTTTTATCTTTGTCGCCATTAGCTTTCTCCGCTCGATCAGGAAATCCTCATAGGACATGTTTTCCCAGCCGTGCGGAAGAGCATTTTCTTCCTCCATTCTCTGGATTTCTTCGGGGCTGCGACCCTCACAAACGACAGGATAATAAATCGCAGGAGCCTCATCGAGTATCTCCATACTATCTTTCCAATCGATGAAGGCATAGTTAGCCATCTGGTTGATCTTGGCATCGTTATATCCCAGCGTCTTAAGATAAGCCTTCGGGAACAGGTGATGCTTCTCCAGAGACTTTCTCTTGCCGTCAGTACCGGGCTCGAACAACTTGCTGACGAGCAAATTACTTTTTGAGAACAGGATTTTAGCATTCAGAATGTTCAAGGCGGCTACATAGGCATTCCACGCATTATTGCCTCGGCCTGATACTGCCAGACCCTCAGAACCAATAAGGGTAATGTCGAAGTAGTCGTTTGTAAGCCGTTCCACAACCCTCGACAGAATGAACCGTTTGTATTCTTCCAACGTCGTGAGCTCCTTGATAGAGTTCAGGTGGTTTTCAACCGTGGATTCAAACGATCCAGTATATAGCGACACCATAGACGCATAGAAGAACCATAGCGAGGTAATAAATCCTATCATTTCACTATTTTCTCCTATTACAATAATTTGTTTGGACACGAAAAATGCCATCGGCGTGGCTGAAAAACTTCGCCGGCAAAAGCCACCAGAGTTTTCTTAGAGTGAAAACAGCGGATATCACCGATCTCAGCCATAAACTGAGGACCTATGGCTGGCCCTACATCAAACATCTTCATTACCACAGGATAAGTTAGGTTTGTAACAAAGTTGTTCTTGTTCTTATGATAGTCGGCTGAAACGACGTCTAAGTATATTTCACTATATTATTCAAGATTTGCATGGTAGTATCTAATGGTTTCAATTGTTTGCTTCTTTTCTTTCATCAAGCATCCAATAATCCCATCCAGCACTAATATCAGCGCAACTTCATTAAAATTTCCTGGCATATTTTTTTTGGCAAACACCGTAGCATATTCATCTGTATCTCTAACCGGAGGTGTTTCCTTTATTGCGACAACACAATTTGCTTCCAGTGCAATTGGTGAATCGGTATGCATCGTTAGCACAGCTGTCCGTGCACCATGACTTTTTGCCTTTTTCACCAAACTCAACACTATTTCTGTTTTTCCGGAACCAGAACCAACAATTAATAAATCTCCAGTCTGAATGCTCGGTGTGCATACTTCTCCAACTAAGTAAGTTTCATGCCCAGTTTGCATTAATCGCATCGCAAAACTCTTCATCGAAAGTAAACTTCGCCCAGCTCCGCCAACAAAAATACGTTTTGCTGCATTAATTTCTTTCATAAGAGCTTTTAACTCAATATCTTTTACGTCTTTGATAATTTCTTTTAGGGTATGAAGTTCACTCAACGCAATATCCTTTGCTGTCATTCCTTTTTCCCCATAATCTCATATATTTGTTTTGTAACTTTTCTGGGTTCTGTTGCATTGGTGATGGCACTTCCAATGATCACCAAATCAGGTTGATAGGTAAGAACTTTGGGTAACGTTTCTAAATCTATTCCGCCTGCAACCGCAATTTTTGTTTGCCTTATGGTTTCCCGCAAAATCTTCAAAGTTTTTTCAGAACTTGTCTCTCTGTTAACAGAAACAGCCCTATGCGTACAAATGTAGTCTGGATGCATGTTGTCAATCTGTTTTCCCCGTTCGGCGATGTCCTCTTCTTTTATTCCCATCATATCTACTAATACTTGTTTTCCATAGTCTCTTGCCGCTTGTATTGTCTGGAGAATTGTTTCATCCCAAGTTTGAGCAGAAACTGTCACAATGTCTGCTCCAGCTTTATATGCGATTTCTGCAAGAGCATAGCCCCCATCCATAATTTTATAGTCTGCAAGCACTCGCAGGCATGGCGATATTTTTTTAAAATCATTAATTATTTCAATTGGTTGCATAATGGAGAATGGAGTACCAATCTCAACAATATCAATTAAATCTTTTAGAGACTCTACAATATCTATTGCGCGCTTTTTTTCAATTCGGTCTAATGCCAGTTGAAGTTCCATACTTTTTTCCTTTCTTTTATTTTTTTGAATTTAAAAGATCAAGAGTTGCAATTATGGAGTGTAAAATGAATTTTCAATGATAATTTGGGGATGGGAGCCAAGTGTACTTAGGTTCTCTGGTGTCGCACCAGAGTCAGTAATAAAATAATCGACTTTATTCCAAGAAAGGTATTGTGCAACACCGCCAATAGAAAATTTTGAATGATCACACATAATAACACACTTTTCGCTATTGTTTGCAACGATGGACTTATAAGCGATTTCCTGTGGATCCAAAACTGTAGGTCCATCGTGGTACCGGATTCCGCTCGAACCAAAAAATGCTGCAGTAAAACGAAAATCTTGTAGCGAACGTTCCACTGAACGACCATATATATGCATGGCCTGGTAATTAACAAATCCACTAGGGAGATATAAGTAATTATCAGTTCCTTGACTTTGCATGATATTGGCAACAAGCATAGAGGTGGTTACAACCGTAATAGAATGAAAAGAATCGAGCAAAGTTGCCAAATAGCTTGCCGTGCTACCACTATCAATGAAAAATACAGCATTATTTTTTAAAAATCGCGCTGCGCTCTTAGCAATTTTTATCTTTTCGTTTCTATATTGCTCTAATTGCAGAGAAGGGAGTTCTCTAAACAAAGTTCCAATACAATTTGCCCCACCGTGTGTTTTCTTTATGCAACCCGCAGAATCTAAATAATGAAGATCTTTTCTTATTGTTTCATTGGTTACTTGAAAATGGCTAGAGAGTTCTGCTGTGGTTATGGATCCCTTTTCGTTAACCAACTCTAAAATCCGATCTCGTCGAGAACGTTTTTTATTTACCATAAATAACCTCCTATTTTTCTCCAAACATTATAGCTCACTTTTTTATGATCGTTAGTGGCTCAAATATTCGCGATCATGTGGCTCAAAAATTCATTGACATTCACAATTATAGCACAGTTATTTTTAGAATACAAGTGATTTTGTCATTAACACAACAGTTTATTTGTATTATTTAGAAAAAACACAAAATATTTAGTTGTGTTTCAAATTGAATTTGTTGCGATTTTTCGTTAATTTGCTATAAAACAAAATATGAAAATGTGCGAATCGGAGAAATATAATTCCGTACGCAATTGAGTCTTGCTTATATGGAAAAAATATAGTACTTTATGAGTGAAGCGAGAAGTTCGCTAAAATTCAAACAATAAGGAGGAGACATATGCAATCAATTTTAGTGGTTGGCGCTGGCAGAGAAGGAAAAGGATTTTTGGGAGAGACATTTTCTACAGACGGTTGGCAAGTCTATTTCCTAGACAAAGACCCGGAAGTAGTAAATGCATTGAAAACGGGCAAATATAACGTTACTGTTTATCAGGAAAACGGAACCTTTAAGCGGGAAATTACTGGCTATGAAGTTTATGGCTATGACGAGGAATATTCGTGTTTGCCTGCGATATTAGAGGCCGAAGTAATTGCCCTTTGCCTGTATCCAGAAGATATCCCTGAAGCGGCTGCTTATCTTGGTAAAGGCATTTCGGAGCGCGCTCGCCGAAATGGTGATAAGCTTACAATTCTATGCTGCACGAACAAAAATCATAGCATTCCCGCATTCAAAAAGGCGTTTGAAAATGCGTTGGAGGGCAGCCAAGAAAGGGCATGGTTCAGTGAAAATGCCATTGTTACAGACGTGATTGTGCGTAGATCCACAAATGCTGAAACGACAACTGCGTTGGATGTTGTTACGACAGCAACCATGTCATTGCTGATTCAACCCCCCGTTTATGCAGATTTTAGCAAAACGCGTTGGATGGAATTGCGCGATGATTTGGAACAATTAAAGGAAATTAAGTTGTACACATACAATGCGCCGCATGCAGCTTGTGCTTATGCAGGTTATTTAAAGGGTTATAAAACCATTTTAGAGGCATCTGCTGACCCTGAAATCGCAGCATTACAAGATGAGGTACTTAAAGAAGCAATTCCGGGACTAAGCAAGGAGTTTGGCATACCAGAAGAGGAAATTTGGGCTTTTTGTTCTTTCCCTGGAACAAAAGAAAAAATGGATGACTCGATTTACCGTGTCGCTGTCGATCCAATTAGAAAACTTTCCCGTAATGACAGATTAACTGGAAATGCTATGTTCTGCTTCAAGTATGGTATTGACCCCAAAGCATTGATCAAGTCTATTGCTAATGGCATGGCTTACGATGAACCAAGAGACGAAAAGGCTATGCTGATTCAGAATATGATTCGAGAAGAAGGTATTGAAGCAGCGATAGCAAAAGTGTGTGGAGTTTCTGCAGACCATGACTTGGTTACTCGCGTCGCTGCTGAATATAAAACAATTAAAGGTTAACACCTTTGATTTATATTTTGTTCTAAAATAGGAGGAAAATTATGAAGAAGGTTGTCTCTATTCTACTCGCAATGACTATCTTATGCTCTCTGTTTACTGGATGCGTAACCAATAACAATTCTACCTCTGACACGTCACCTGCTGGCAATTCCACAACTACAAACGATACGAAAACTTATCGCATGGCTCTCATTCAACCTCAAAACAACCTTGATTATTTTAACTTTATCACAGCGTCTGCCCAGAAGTATGCGGATGCAAACGGAATTGAGTTAACTGTTTGGCAGCAGAATAGTGATCAGGCTAAGGGCGGAGAGTTTGTGGATATGGCTGTTGAACAAGGCTATGATGCTGTTATGATATGTGATGCGCAGGGAGCTGCACGCGCAGCGATGGAAGAAGCCCAAGGGAAGATTGCTATCATTGGTTTTGATGCAATGGCCTACCCTGACCTCTGCAATGCTGCAATTTCTACAGATAATGTCGCCATGGGTCGTATGCTGGGCGAATATGCCGTAGAATTTATGAAAGATGACGGCAAGGATTCCTTCAATGTTATTTATTCTTATAACAATACATCTCAGTCTGAACGTGACCGTCAGGCAGGCATGGCAGAAGCTTTTAAAGCAAGTGGTATTACAATTAACAGCGAAGAGGTATCTTCTGCTGACATTAACCTTGAGGGTGGTCTTGGCCTGTGGGATGACTTGGTTATCCGGAAGGCTGAAGGCGAGTTGGACTATGCAATGTGCGCAAACTCCACTAACGCTCTCGGCTGCCTAGCAGCAAGCGAATCTGCAGGTCGTACCGACTATAAAGTTTTTGGCATTGACGATGAGGCTGATCAGCTTGCTGCGCTGACAAAAGAAAATGGCATCTATTATGCCACCGTCGCACAGAACCCATTTGAAATTGGCGTCCGGGTTATGGAGGCTGCTGTTCATGCGGTTGAGGGGCAGGACGATGGAATTGTGAAGGTTGATGGCATTCTTGTTACTCGTGACACCGTGCAAGAGTATGTGGCGAACCGCGAAAAGGCATTGGAAGAGCTGAAGGATTATTTAGCAATTATCACTGCATCTTAATCTTTAGCTACAACAAAAAGCCGGGTAACGCCAATGAGGCGTACCCGGCTTTTTTAAGAAAGGTGGGATATCTATATGGGCGAAGAACTGTTGAGATTAAAAAATATACGAAAATCCTTTAATTCGGTGACTGTTCTGGAGGATATTAACATCACTTTATCTAAAGGAGAGGTAATTGCGCTCGTAGGCGAAAATGGAGCCGGAAAAAGCACATTGTCAAATATAATTTCTGGAGTTTTGAAACCAGATGGCGGGCAGATCTTTTTTGAAGGAAAAGAATACAAGGAACTTACAATCAAACAAGCGAAAGACCTTGGTATCAAAATGGTGCATCAAGAGCTCCTTGTTCTTCCTAAATTGAATGTTACAGCCAACATCTTTATTGGTTCGGAATACCAAAACCACGGGTGGATGGATGTACCGAAGATGCATAAAAAAGCGAGCGAGCTTTTGAATACTGTTGGTTTGAGTGTTAGCCCTAAAACACGTGTTGCGGAGATTGATATTGCAGGACGTCAAATGATAGAAATTGCACGTGCGATTGCAACAAATGCGAAAATCATTATCTTGGACGAACCCACTTCTTCTCTTTCGGATGTAGAAATTAAGAAACTGTTCGAAACAGTTAATAAGCTAAAGAAGCAGGGAATTTCTTTTATTTTTGTTTCTCACCGCTTACAAGAGGTACTAACCCTGTCAGATCGTATTTACATTCTAAAAGATGGACGCCTGACAAAAGAACTCTATCCTGAAAACACGACAGAAGATGAAATCGTTATGAATATGGTAGGTCGTAGTTATGACGATTACTATAAACGCAAGCGCGTTTGTTTTGGCAAAGAGGTGTTGCGGATTGAAAATTATTCTGGCATAGATAATAAGGTTCTAGCACGTAATGCACATACACCAAGAAACATCAGTCTTCAATTAAACGAAGGCGAAGTTTTAGGTATAGCAGGCTTGGTCGGTGCCGGACGAACGGAGCTGCTCCGTCTGATTTTTGGAGAGGACAAAAAAGAAAGCGGCGAATGCTTCCTATATGGAGAACGTGTCAATATACGCCGGTGTAAAGATGCTTATGACCTGGGTATGGCTTGGGTTACAGAAGACAGAAAAAAGGAAGGACTTATCCAAAAATTTGATTTAAAGACGAACATTGCACTTCCTATCCAGTCTCTGGTGCGAAAAGGCCTTTTTGTTGATGCAACAAAAGAGAATGCTATTGCAGACGAATTTATCGAAAGTTTACATGTAAAAACAACGGGAAGATCTCAACAGGCGCGGTTTCTTTCTGGAGGAAATCAGCAAAAAGTTATTTTGGCAAAATGGCTGGCAAGTAATCCGCGTATATTAGTCTTAGATGAGCCGACTCGCGGAATTGACGTGAATGCAAAGGCGGAAATTTATGCATTGATTAATAATTTGACAGCACAAGGTATGGCAATTTTGTTGGTTTCCTCTGAATTGCCAGAAATAATGGGCATTAGCGATAGAATTATAGTTATGCATGATGGTGAGATTACCGGCGAGTTCCAACGTGAAGAGTTTTCAGAACAAAGCATCATGACCTGTGCAATCGGGAGGAGAAAAGAATGAACCTGAATTCTAAACAAAAGTTTCTTGAATTGAGCAAGAGATATTCTGCACTTATTATCATCATCTTTTTGACCGTGTTATTCGCTGCGCTGAACCCGCGCTTTCTGTCTGCAGTCAATATTACGAATATCGTTCGCCAAGCATCCATTATGATAATCGTTGCATGCGGAGCTACATTCATCATGATTGCTGGAGATGTTGATATTTCCTGCGGGGGTCTTGCATGCTTAGCAGCAATAATAGCTGCAATTTGTATGAAAAAAGGCATGGGAATCCCGGTAGCTATAACTGTTGCTGTACTTAGCGGTACTCTTTTTGGCCTGTTATCTGGCATATTGGTATCCCGTTTTGCATTCCCCCCCATGATTGCAACACTATGTGTAACAAATCTTACTACAGGTATCGGGAACTTGATTACGAATGGAACAGCAATCTATGATTTGCCTGACGAATTCTTGGTTCTTGGTCGTGGTTATATAGGTCCAATTCCTGTGCAGGTTGTTATCATGGCAGTTATTACAGTTATATCAGGCATTGTGCTTTCCAGTACAACTTACGGCCGCTATATTTATGCAATAGGCGGTAATACCACAGTTGCAAAACTCTCCGGAGTAAATGTATCAAAACTTAAGGTAATTTATTATATGGTAGGCGGGTCTCTTTCAGCACTCGCTGGTGTATTGATTACGAGCAGAATGGGCACCGCACAGCCGACTTTGGGTACAAACTGGCCAATGGAAACCATCGCTGGCATCGTTATTGGTGGTACACATTTTCAAGGCGGTAGTGGCACTATCGTAAATAGTGTTTTGGGTGTCTTGCTTATGACTATGATTACTAATGGTCTCAATCTGTTAGGGGTTAATACATTCTGGCAGTCTGTCGTTACTGCACTATTGTTGATTATTACGATTGTAATTAGTACATTCCAGGATCGAAAAAAGGGTTTGCTGTAAATGAAATGTTTTAATCTTTGAATGAAGAGGAGGAGTATGATGTTTGATATTGTAGGAATCGGCGAATGCGTAGTCGATATGACACCAGCCGGGGAATCGGAAAAAGGAAATGCTCTTTTTGAACGCCATCCAGGCGGCGCACCCAGCAATATGCTTGCTTGTGCAGCTAAGCAAGGCCTCAAAACGGCCCTAATTAGTATTGTCGGAGACGATTCTTTCGGTCATTACCTTGTCGGAGTTTTAAAAGATGTTAATATCGATGTCCGTGCAGTACATTTTTCTGAAAATTTACCAACATTTGTTGCATTGGTTGACTACGACGACCGCGGGGATAGACGTTTTTTTAAAATGCAGCTGGAATCTTCCCTTTCGGGATTTTCTCCTAACCATTTAGACAAAGAACTAATTAGCCAGGCAAAACTTGTTCACATCGCTGGTTCTATGCTGGCGTGGCCTGATTCTCTAGAAGCAATCCGTCAAGCAATTGACTTTGTACATGAAGAAGGAAAACTTGTCAGTTGTGATGTAAATTGGCGTGAGATGTTGTACGATCAAGAATATGCACAAACTATAGCAAAGCCGATTCTATATGAAATGGATATCTTAAAGATGTCTGAAGAAGAAATGAGTCTTTATACCGGGACAAGCGATTTAGTAGAGGGTACAAAAATATTGTGTGAAGCCGGCGTTAAGCTAGCAGCTGTGACGCTTGGGGCAAGAGGCTGCTATTATCGCTATAAAAACGGATCAGGCCGGCTGTATACTTATGACACAAAAGTAGTGGATACAAATGCTTCTGGGGATACATTTACAGCGGTTATGCTGGCTGGTCTGGCCGAATACAGTTACGATATAGACTCTATTTCCAATGACATTATGTACCACATTATGGAACGAGCAAACGCGGGAGGCGCTGTTTGTGCCGCAAAACGCGGCGCAATTTATGCTGTTCCATCAGTTGAGGAAATAGATAATTGCATGAAAACCGTACCTCTTTTAAAGTTGGATTGAGAAAGGAGATAAGTGTATGTTGAAACGTGGTATGCTGAACGCACAGGGAAAATTCCTTTTAGCAAGAACAGGACATTTGGATTACTTGGGAATTACCGATGCTGGATTCAACATTCCTGAAGGAATTGAAGTTGTGGATTTGGCGGTGAAACCTAATTTACCTGAGTTACTGGACGTTCTAGATATAATTAAGAAAGAAATTGCTATAGAAAAAATCTTCCTTGCAGATAAAATTGTTGATTACGCTCCGGAACTACTAAAGGAATATGAAAAACGTTTTACAAAAGAAAAGATTGAATTTATTCCTGATGGACAACCGTTCCGTGAAAAGATGAAACAATGTAAAGGCGTTTTTAGAACTGGCCAATATTGGCTCCACTGTCCCAATGTTATAATTCAAGCAGGATGTACCTACGAAGAGGGATATGTGGACTAAGTTCAGTTTTGCAAACAGTTTGGTAAGAGGTGTAAACATATGAAAAAAATGAATTTTGCAATTTTGGGAACAGGAAATATTGCAGCACAGATGGCTGACACTGTTTCCAGAATGAACAATGTTGTTCTTTATGCTTGTGCATCCAGAACACAAGAAAAATCAGAAGATTTCGCAAATAGATTCGGCGTTCTAAACGCTTATGGCTCTTATGCTTCAATGTTGGAGGACGACAATATTGATTTGGTATATGTGGCTACACCACACTCATTGCATTATGAACATACGCTGTTATGTTTGAATAAGGGAAAAGCTGTATTGTGTGAAAAACCCTTCGCTTTGAATTATATACAGGCTAAAGAAATGATTGACACAGCACGCGAAAAGAAGTTGCTTTTGGCAGAAGCAATGTGGATGCGCTATCAGCCAATGGCAAAAAAAATTTGTGATTTAGTTGATAGTGGAATTATCGGCACGCCCAGATTGTTGCTTGCTAATAAAGGTGAGCTCGATCAAATCGGATTTGCGCCGGAACGAGCTGGTAGTACCCTGCTTGGTTTAGGAGTCTATGCAATCAACGATGCATTTCTCGTTTTTGGTAATAACTATGAAGATGTTACATCAACAGCTATTTTCGAAGAGAATGGTCTAGATGGCGCAAATTCGATTATTTTGAAGTATGCTAATGGAAAGATGGCTATGTTAAGCAGTAGCATGATTGCGCCGACAAGTAATAAGTGGTATATCAGCGGCGATGATGGTATGTTGGAAATTCAAGGGTTAAGCAGACTGAAAACAGTAAGGCATTATAATCGTAAAAGAGAACTGGTACAAGAATTTAATGCTGAAGGCTTAGATACAGGCTATGAATACGAAGTACAGGCCTGTATGGAGGCCCTTGAAAGCGGCGCTATCGAATGTCCTCAAATGCCGCATGAGGAGACGATTGCTGTTATGAAGCTTATGGATCGGCTTCGGGATGATTGGGGTTTAAAGCTTGTGGGAGAATAATAAACTGTTGGCGAGACGAGTTGATGTAGCTTGCGCCGGCGATTAATCGCCCTATTGACCAATTGAACAAATTGTGTTTTGTTCAAACGTATAGTATAGTGGTAAGCGTCAAACCATCTCCAGCTAAGACAAACCGGCAGGCCCCAACGAGCCTGCCGGTTTGCTTAATCATCATGATCGTGTTCTTTGGAAAAATCCATCCATTCCCCAAGTGTTCTCTTGCTTTCTCCGTAGCATTTGTCCAAAAACAGATTGCGGTATGGATTATAAAGCTTTTTCGCCTCTTGCCGCTGCTTGAAAAGTGCGGCTTCTACAATCTGAAATACCCTACTGTAGAAATTTTTGCTAGATGTGGCACGATCTGCTTCTATGCAGTACAGGACAAGATTTCCAAAGAAATCTTCCTCGTCCACCGGATAACTGTCTTTTGAATATACGTATCGTGCAAGTACTGCATGGTATTTTTTAGGCAGTACATCTATTTCTTCTTTGTGCTTCGGGAAGTTGGCAAGGGCTTTGAAGTAGGGTTTAGCTGCTGTTCGCCTCTCCACTTATTGGACTCATCGCAGAAGTAGCCACAAAAAAACCGCTGGCAGTGGAATGTTGCTTTTCCTAAGCTTTTCTGCCGCATTCAGGCCGCCTTTTCTTCCATTTTTCGGGAATATGATGCTGCCTTCTCCCGGCTTTCCAATACTCGCTGATATCTGCATTGCGGTATAATCCTGGTTAAAGCAGATACGGATAGGCGTTTGTGAAAGTTTTGCCGCAACCTTGCTGCTAAGCAAAATCTTACCGGATTCCTCTACTGTAACACGCATAGTTGCCTGCGGGACGGTTGGTGTGACCAGAACAGTGAATTCGTCGTCCGACATACTTCTTAAGTCCAGCATTGTATTCATCTCTTTTTCTTTATTTAGAAGCAGAAGATCTGCATTCTATTGATGCGTTCCAGGGTAGTAGGGCTTGCACGGTTTGTCTGTCATTTAAATCCGCATTGTTTGCCGTTTTGAGGAGCCATGTCAGGTACCGGTACGGATCCAAACCATTCTCAATGGCCGTCTGGATCATGCTGAACATGACGGCGCTGCCTGCTGCTCCTTTTGGTGTATTGGCAAACAGAAAGTTCTTTCGGTCAATGACAAAGGGCTTGATGCTTCTCTCCGCCCGGTTATTGGATATTTCCAGTCTGCCGTCTTTCAGATAGTTTGTCAGATAGGGCCACTGTTCTTTCAGATAATTCAGCGCCTTGCCAAGCGCAGACTTTGGTGCGGCTGTTCTGGAATTTGCCCATGTGAACATAGCGTCTAAAACAGGTTTTGCCTGCTTCAGCCGCTCATGATATCTTTCTTTTTCCGTTACCTTTTTCTCTGAGAACTCCTGTTCAATGGTAAACAGCAAGTTGCAATAGGCCAGCCCCTGGGCGGCCGAACTGCCCTTTGCCTTTTCCTTGGGCAGAGATTTCACCGCCTCGTCAAATTTCCGACGAAGATGCGCCCAGCAGCCGACTACCGTAATTTCCTCTGGGAGACTGTGGTATCCGGCATACCCATCCGCATGGAGGTAGCCATGGAATCCATCCAGAAATTCTTTTGGATGCTTCGCCCCCCCGCCCTGGCTGGTATTCGTACAGAACAATGGGCTTGTCCGTATCTCCGCCGGTTCGGTACAGCCACAAGTAGCTGTCACTCTGGGGCTTTTTCCCAGGCTCATGAAGCACCTGTAGCGTCGTCTCATCCGCATGGAGAACTTCTCTTTTGAGCAGCTCCTCATGCAGACGCTGATACACGGGAGCCAGATAGTCCTCCGTAGCTCTCAGGATCCAGTTTGACATGGTCTGCCGGCTCAGCTGGATGCCCTGACGATTTAGTTTCTGCTCCTGACGATATAGTGGGCTGCCCATGACAAATTTCTGAGTCATGATCTGGGCAATAGCCTCCGGGGTGGCATAGCTGCCGGGGATGATGTTCTTCTCCTTGGGAGCTTTTACAATGGGTGTTTCGCAGCCCTCGTCAGCATGTTCGCTACAGCTTTTGCAGGCGTAGGTGTAGTAAATATCCTCCCGGACGATATACTGCGCGGGGATGATCTCCAATGTCCTGACAACTTCTTTGCCAATCTCCGCCATGGTATCTCCACACTGAGGGCACACCAGAGCCTCGCCCTCCAGATGATGCTCCACCTGCTCGGTGGGGATCCCTTCCGGAATGGTATCCAGGGCATATTCGTGCTTCTTGTGCCGCTTGTGCGCTGCAACAACAACTGCGGAGTCCTCCTCCACTTTGGTCTCAGCAAAGACTTCCGCTTCGTTAAACAGGAAGCTCAACTGCTCCACGAGAGTATCTTCACTCTTTTCGGAAGATGCGCCGAACTGCTTATGCCGGGCAAGACGCAGGGCTTCCATGAGCATATCCACACGACTTTCCAGCTCAGGGATTTTCTTTCTCTGAGCCTGAAATTCCTCATATTCCGACCGGGAAATCGTCACCGTATCCGGGTTCCTTGTCTGCAAATTATCTTTCTTTTCCATGAATTAATTCTACCATATTTCCTCGGAAAAGTACAGTAAAATCTACATTTTTCTAAACAATTTCCAGACCAGAGACCGATCCCAGCGCCTTCGGCTGGTCCACGCTTAACCCTTCCATGAGCCAGCGATATTGTTGGGCAGTCAGACTTCTGGCCTCGCTTTCTTTTCGCGGCCATTGGAAGGAACCGGATTCCAGACGCTTGTACAGCAGCACAAATCCGTTGCCTTCCCAGTACAACGCCTTGATTCGGTCCCGCCGTCTGCCGCAAAACAAAAATAATGTGTTGGTGAACGTATCTAACTGGAATTCTTGCTGGACTATGGCTGCCAGTCCGTCAATCCCACGTCGCAGGTCTGTGTAGCCACAGGCAATATACACCTTGTCCGCTCCGGTAAAGTCACTCAACATGATTTTAATACCCGCAACACTGTTTCCACGATGGCTGCATCCGCACCGGAACGAATATCCACCTCTTCACCAGCAACCCGAACCGTTACTGCTATCCCATCCACACGATTCACCCGCTCCGGCGTGATCTCAGCGAACCGTCCTTCCTGCTGCTGCCTTGCCATTTCAAACAAACGTTTTTGCCATCTGTAATATGTTTGCTCACAAACACCTCTTTCCTTGCACCAGTCTTTTACTGTCCGCCCACCGCTCCTGCACGCATTGACTCGTTCTGCCCACAGTGCCAGTTTTTTCTGTTCGTTGAGCGTTTGCAGCTCTCTTGCCATGAAAATACCCCCGTATCTCGGATAGTATCTGCAAGTTGCAAATACTATCTGCTACTATACGGGAGTATTGTCACATATTGCGAGTGCGGATGCAAGTCGTGGGGAGGTTTGACGCTTACTTTTCTGTTTGTATCAAAGACAGCGTTTTTATAGACCCTGCCTGCGGCTCGGGTTCACTTCTGATTCGTGCAGCGGATGAAGCTCCCTTTGAGATTGCCATTTGGGGACAGGAAAAGGAAGTGACGACTGCCGGTCTTGCCAAGATGAACCTAGTTCTGCACAATAAGGCTGCTGGTGAGATCAGTGCAGGAAATACATTCTCCTCTCCCCACTACTTTGAAGACGGTACCGATGATGAGGTGCTGAAGCACTTCGACTTTGCGGTGGCCAATCCTCCGTTTTCTCTGAAAAACTGGACGGATGGTCTTAAGGATTACCAAGCCAATATGAGTAATCAAGGTTTTTCCTGCCTTTTCACCTTTCACAAACTATCTAATATCCGAAGCCTTTCTCCGTCACGATGTACAACTACCACCGCCAACTTTTCACCAAATCGAACATAGAAAACAGTATTTCTCCCACTGCGTCAATAAAATCTGCAACGGAATATCAGTGCGGATACGGAGGGACAGTGGATTTCCTTGGAGATGACGATGCGGTTTGAGTCATCCATCCGCCTTACAATGCCTGTAAATAGTCGTTGCCGTTTTCGCATAATCATGGTAGAATAGTAGTAGAATACACGGTAAGGAGGAACGGATATGCGATATACTGTGGATGAAATCAAGGAAATCGTTGCGGCTTTGGCGGCTCAATATGGGGCAGACCGTATTTATCTGTTTGGCTCCTACGCCAAAGGCGACGCAGATAAGGACAGCGACATTGATCTGCGCATTGATAAAGGAGCCATCCGCGGCTTGCAGCTTGGCGGTCTGGCTGCTGACCTGGAAGATGCGTTGGGAATCCCTGTGGATTTGATTCCTACCGGGAGCCTGGACAGCAAGTTTTTGAATTCTATTTCTGATGACGAGGTGCTGCTGTATGAAGCCTCTTGAGCGGAATATCAGCATTTTAGAGCATATTGTGGGCTATTGCTATGGCACTGTTGACCCGGAAATCACTTGGGAAATCCTGACGGAGGATATTCCAAAGCTGAAAACATATTGCGGTCAGATTATCGCAGAATCGAAGAACTAATATACAGCCCCAGCAGATTGCCGTTCAACACATCCGCTGGGGCTTCCTGTTTTATTGTCAAAGGTGATTGCCTTTCCAATTTTTTATCATCAAGCATTTGATCCCAATAAGAGACATTTGGCAACTCGAAGTGTGAGTCACTTTGAGGCCAGCCTTTTGAGATATACGAATGCCATGAAAGAAGGATAAATGATGGACGATAGCACTTTCTTTTCATCCGAAACAAGCGTTCGCAATGTAAATTTCAACATCATAAAATACAACAAATCATGTCAAGATATACTTGTATCGCTGAAATCACTGGAGTGCTTTTTATGTGATTTTGAAAATCTATCAACTGGCAGGGATATGATCTTCTTCCATGACAAGGTATTCTTCTTGTCAAAAATCAGTATTTCATTGGAATGTACAATAGGAAGTATTATCTCTTGCTGTGAGTATGGATGTATTTCAGACGCAAATACATTGTTGCGAAAATACAGAGATGACTTGTTCTTCTATCTTTATATTTTAGTCTACGATTCTGAGAAAAAGTCAAATTCCGCCTCGGAAATATTGCCAGAGATAGAACGTAATATTGAGAGCTGGCTTCAAAATGAACTCAATAATCTAAACATCAGTATGGTATTGAAAGCTATAGCTTTGTCATCGGATTTGAATGATGCTGTGAAAAAATATAAGCTAAAATCTGATTTTGATAGAATCAGCAAACGATTAAATAACTTTGTACATAGCAAAGGATATTGGTTTTATAATCAAACATCAGGCAGTTACAAAGATACAGAGCTTGCAATAGAAATGACTAAGATTTGCAATGATGCAAAGTATGTAACCGTTGTATTTATCTTTTTGGTAATGCTGTGTTCTCCGTTGGCAACCATGTCTACAGACTATATTGACTACTTAGATTGTGGGATTCAACCACCTGACGGGTCACAATATTGGGTTGCTCCCTTTATACAGAAATTCCTTACAGAAAACGAATCTCTTATAAGTGAGAACTGTCTCCAATATCTAAGAGATAATACATCCATGGAAATATAATTTTTACTGCGGCGACACAATAGCCCACCGGTCGGATGGAACGGTGGGCTGCGCCGTGGTTATTCAGTTAATCAGCCAGCCGGTGTTCAGCCGGACCTTTCAGGTATTCCTCCAAGCCGCCGGTGAGGACGAACCGAGCGTACTCCATTGGCTTATTGTAAATCAGCCAATCCAACTCTGAGCGTTGATACATACTGTCTGCAACTTCGTTTTCCACGGCGATGGTGCTGATAGCGACCATGCTGCCAGGTAGTGTCAAGAGTTATGCGCAAAATTGATTACGGCTCTGGTAGAAATCTATTACAGGGGGCGGCTTAACCGCCCCTTGATTAC
>ERZ772882.1833-NODE-1833-length-20970-cov-5.975233_pt1 | contig 20970 bp, 27 predicted proteins | sample MGYA00580576_ERZ772882 | MGnify/ENA primary metagenome ERZ772882 (study PRJEB29015, sample SAMEA2737658) | human gut metagenome | biome: human gut; feature: human-associated habitat; material: faeces | place: China | collected 2012 ... | reverse complement strand
TTTTCTCAACAATTATTATATACTTATTAATACTGTTTTTCAAGTCGGAAAATTTTGAAAAGCTATTTACTAAACAGTTTTTGCGAGTTTACTCGCGAAATAAGATATAGACTTTCAAGAACATATAAATATAATTAAATCAGGGGCCTCACTAAAAACTGAAAAGGAGTATTATCCATGAATAGTATTTTTTCTGATAATTTAAAAAAATTACGACTGCAAAAAAAGCTTACACAAGAACAAGCGGGAGAAATTTTGGGTGTAGGTTCTCAAACAATCTCCCGATGGGAATGTAATATTACATACCCTGATCTCCTGTTGTTGCCTGAAATTGCAAAGCTTTATTGTGTAACGGTTGATGATTTATTTAAAGCAGAAGCTTCAGCATACAAAAACTATGCTCAACGGTTGGCATCAATTTATGAAACCACACGGAAGCCGGAAGATTTTGTTTATGCAGATAATGAGTTTAAAAAACTTATCGGAAAGGGAAAGTATTCAACAGAAGATTTATGGACTTACGGAACATTACACCACTTTATGATGCAATATTCCATTAATAAGGCAATTGAACTGTTTAATATGGTAATTGATAAGGGTGTAACCGTAGATGCTGATGTTTTTTGGAAAACAAAAGTACAAAAAATGCTTTTGTTTTCACAGATTGGAAAAAGCAAAGAAAGCATAGAATCAGCTTTAAAAAATATACAAAACGGTTCAACTGATGTAATTGATTGGAGATGCCTGATACAGTCTTATATATTTGATAATGATATAAATAATGCTCATGAATATTTTGTTAAAGCAATTAAAAAATTTCCAAACGATTCAATAATATACACATTAGGCGGCGATATTTGCAAGAGGTTAGGTAAAACCAATAAAGCATTATTATATTGGGACAAAGCAATAGAGCTTGACAGCACTTGTCTTGACGCCAAGTATTCAAAGATAAACTATTATGCAGAAATCGGCAATAAAGAAAAATGCAAAAACCTTTCATCAGAAATAGTTGAAGAACTCGGAAAAATGGGACTGGATATTGAAGCAGCAGCAGAAGAAAAGAGATTGAAAAATTTCATTTAAAATCAAAAGCACCGATTCGGCTGATGCTCGATCCGTCGAGAAAGTCCGGTAAATAAAGGAACTGTGGTGTAACCCAGATTCAGAGATTACACCATAGTTCCTTAAATACTGTTTTATTAACCCACAGCTAATCGGCAGTCTGGTTTTTATCTGTGAAAAACATAGTATTTCACTAAATTTAAATTAATGTGACTATTGCTAAAGCCTTGTGCAAGGGGTTTCAAAAGGGGGTTTACCCCTTTGCCATTGGGCAAGCAGGAAATAGAGACTGCTGTCTACGGTTGTGCAATTCCCTGCTTGCCGCAGGGGGGTCTTAGGGGACCCACCCTCGGTCCCCTAATGTTCTTTGCTTCCTTTCTGTCACCACAGAAAGGAAGTGCCTGCACGGCACGAGTGCAACAGGCTAAGCAAAGCAGAAAGCCATAAACCTGCGTTAGCAGAGAAGAAACTACTTTTCCTCTTCATCCATATTGTCAAGCGCATATTTACAGCACTGTAATACTAACAAATTAAAAGATATATTATCGGTTGCCGCAACCTTATTAAGCCGTTCGAACAACGCCTCGGTAAACCGCACCGTTCTTGCTATATTGGCATTTTTCATTTCGTTGTCTATTACAAACATTCTTATCACCTATAAGAATATTATTTCCTATTTTTGGTTTTATTTATATAACCGTTTTTGGTTACATAAAAGGTATCAAAAATGAAGTATAATTTCATCGGTGATGTTATGAAATGTGAAAACCTGTTTTGTATTTACCAATCGGACGATAACTGTCTCCTTGAACACATCGACCTTGATATTCAAGGTCAGTGCAAGGAATGTATCTACCCCGATATTGACGAAGAATATTTGAAAAAACTGAAAGAAAAGTATCTGAAAAAATTTCACGGATAAAAAATACGAGCCGCCGATGGCGACCCGTGTTTTTTTATTTAAGCCAACGCCGCGCCTAAAGCCTTGCAGGCGGCTAACGCGTCATTATCGGGAGCGTCGTTGCAAATAACGCTGTCGCAAACAAGGTTTGCGCCGTCCGCTTTGCAAACATCCTCCCAGTTGCGCATCCATTCGCCGTCGCCCCAGCCGTATGAACCGAACAGGGCGATTTTTTTGTCCTTTAATTTTGCTTCAACGGAATTAAACATAGGCTCAAATTCCGTTTCCTCCAAAACCTCCGAACCCATAGCGGGGCAGCCGAACGCTATTCCGTCAAAGCCGTCCGCCGCTTCGGGCGAAAATTCAGACGCCGTAAGTACCGAAACCTCCGCGCCTTTTTCCTTAGCGCCGTCGGCAACCGCCGCCGCCATTGCTTCGGTATTGCCCGTACCGCTCCAATACACTACTGCTACTTTACTCATTTTGTATTCCCTCTTTCTGCGGCAGTACTTCTGTCCGCCGCGCTATATTAACAGCTCACTATGAGCCTGTCAAACGAATTATGCTTACGGTATGCCTTTTTATAAAGCCCCGTACATTTATTATAGAGCGCAAATTTTTTCTTTGCCGCCTCCATATCGCCGTACACACGCCATGTACCCACAAGCTTTGCCTTATCGGCGCCGTACTTTATAAAGCCGTTTACATCCTCGGACGGATAGCCGAGAAACAGCCCTACCTCGTGCGGAAAATCTCCGCCGCTTTTAAGTCTTTTTATAAGCTCCGCCACGCAAAGGTCGGCGTTTTTTATGGGATAATTTTTCTCCGAAAGTATATTTTCCGCAACGCTGTCCTTTAGATCCTCTTTAAGTCTTTCGGGTCTGTAAAGATAGATAAGCACCCTGCTTTTAAGCTTTTTTACGGGAATTACACGGATTCCCCTCGGCACCATAACCGAATTGAGCCGCTTAATGCTTTCTTTAAGTTCGCCGCCGTTTTCCGACGGCACCGTGAAAAGACTGCCGGTTTTAATACCCGCAAGAGTCGGTGAGCATTGCTCAACTATAAGCTCTTCAGACACTGTATGCACTCTCCCCTGTATGTGCGTCAAGAATATTTTTAAGCGCAGACATACTGCTGGTATGGCAACGCTCCACCTTTATATTCTGTCCCTTTGTTTCGCTTATAACCGAACGGAGCATTTTGTGAGACATTGTGTTTGTAAAAAGCACCAAAAGATCTGGCGAACCGATATTTTTCATACTGCCCGTCATTTTTGTAAATACCTTTGCTTTGCAGGAATATTCACGGCAAAGCTCCTTGTATCTTCTTTCCATACATTCGTTACCGCCTACTATTACAATGCTCACGTCAAGCTTCCTTTCTCTCGGTTAGCATATGCTAACTACAATCTAAAATTAAAATGCCCCGATCGGCACTTTCGATTATATATTATCAAACGAACAGAGCCTTTTCCGCTCCGAATGGAAAGAAAAAGGCTCCTAAAGGACAGAATTAGAGCAGATCCGTCATACTTTTAAGACTTATCGCAAGAGTTGATGTATTATGAAGGAGCGCCGAGGTCGACGCCGGCAGAACGCCTGCCACGCCCAATACTATAAGCGCAGTATTAAAGGACATTATAAACCTGTAATTACCGTGTATACGCCGCATAAGTCTGTCGGAAAGGCGTTTCATTGTAATAAGCGAGTAAAGATCGTCCGCCGTTATGGTAATATCGGCGATTTCCCTGGTTATTGCGGCACCTGAGCTTACCGCAACGCCCGCGTCCGATTCCGAAAGCGCGGGGGCGTCGTTAACTCCGTCGCCTATCATAACAACACGGCTGCCGTTTTCGTGCGCCCGTTTTACAAACGCCGCCTTATCCTCAGGCAGTACCTCGGAATAGTATTCTGTTATTCCAAGCTGTTTCGCAACCGCCCTTGCCGTGCGTTCGCTGTCACCCGTCATCATAACTATATGCTTAAAGCCTTCTTTACGAAGCTCGCCGATAACATCGCAGGCTTCTTCTCTTATCGGGTCTTCAATGCATATAACAGCGGCAAGAGAGCCGCCGATGCCCATATAAAGGTGTGAATATTCGTCAGGCAGAGAGTCGAAAAGCTCCCTGTCGGGTATCGTGCAGCCCTCATCCTCAAATACAAAATGATGACTGCCTATAACTACCCGTTTGCCGTCTACTATTCCTATAATGCCGTGCGCCACGACATATTCGACCTTTGAATGGCACTCCTCGTGGCTTATGCCCCTGTCGCTTGCTTCATTTACAACAGCGTTTGCCATAGAGTGAGGGTAATGCTCCTCAAGGCAGGCGGCAATACGAAGCGCCGAGGTCTCGTCCTCTCCGCCGAAAGTGACGATGCGCGCGACCTGCGGCGTAGCCTTTGTAAGCGTACCCGTTTTATCGAAAACTATGGTATCCGCCTCGGCTACGGCTTCAAGGAATTTTCCGCCCTTGAACGAAATATTAAGCTTATTGCCCTCTTTCATGGCGGAAAGCACCGCAACCGGCATAGAAAGCTTTAACGCGCAGGAGAAATCCACCATAAGAATAGCGAGCGCCTTTAACGGGTTTCGTGTCGCAAGATAAGTAAGCGCGGTAGCTGACAAACTTATCGGCACCAATTTATCCGCAAGGTGGGACGCCTTATCCTCCGTATCGGATTTAAGCCTTTCGGACTCTTCAATCATCTTTACTATACGGTCATATCTTCCGCCGCCGGCGATTTTTTCAACCGATATAACGCACTCGCCGTCCTCAACGACCGTGCCGGCGTACACCATTCCGCCATGCCCTTTAGGCACGGCTTCCGATTCGCCAGTCATCGACGCCTGATTAACCGTCACTTCTCCCGAAACGACCTTACCGTCAAGCGGAATCATATTTCCCGTTCTTACAACGATTTTATCGCCCTCGGCAACCTCGCTTACAGGGACAAGTATTTCCTGTTCACCGTTTTTAAGCCAAACCTTATCTACGCCTAAGGACATTGTGCTTGCCAGATCGTCAACCGATTTACGGTGCGTCCAGTCGTCCAGTATTTCACCGAGCTTAAGCATAAACATAATTGAGGACGCGGTTTTAAAATCGCCCCTTAAAAGTGAAACGGAGATCGCCGTTGCGTCAAGCACGGGAACCTCAATTTTACCCTTTATAAGACAGGAAATTCCGTGCTTTATATACTTTATCGCGCAAAGCACGGAAAGCACGCTTCTGACGGGCAAAGGCAGAAAGAGCAGCTTTGCGGCTCTGCCTGCCGCCGTGAAAAACAGCTTATCCTCAAACTCACGGCTAAGCTCACGCCCCGTATGCTCAGGCACAAGCGACCTTGCGTTTTCATCAGAAAACGAGAAACGCGCAAGCGCCGTTATAACGCTTTTTCTGTCGCTTTCAAACACAATAACGGCGTCCCGTGTGCGGTCATACACCTTTACCTCTTTTACGCCGTCCGCCGCGCGGAGATAGTATTCCAGTGTGTCCGCTTCGGCAAGCGTCATTCTGCTTTTTTCAATATGTATGCGAAGTCTGCCGTGCGACTCGTGCAAAATAACACATTTCATAAATCAAAACCTCTGTTAAAAAACCGCCGGAAATTTCCGACGGTTCTCATTCTTATTCTTCCGAAGCCTTATCGGAAATATCCTCGATTTCCTCTGCGGCAGCCGCACGGTCCTCGTTAATCTTTTTAGCGTCGGCAAGAATATCGTCGGCATTTTCTTTAACGGCAGTAGCAGCGGTCATTACACATTCTTTAGCTCGAAGCGCCGCCGCGGCGGTATGCGTATAAACCTTCTTAGCATCCTTGCTTGACAGTATTTTAATACCAGCCGTTCCGAAAAGAACGCCGCCTGCGAACAAACCTAACTTACCCCATGACATATTGGTAATACCTCCGTTCAATTTTGTTTACTTGTAATTGTACATTCGTATTCCGACAATTTCCGCTCCGTTTAGACAACAAAGCTATCCGTTTTTTCGGTAACTCAGCGGCGACATTCCCATACATTCCCTGAACGCTTTTGCAAATTTGGAGCCGTTATCATAGCCGTAGATGCCCGCGATTTCAAGTACGCTTTTATCGGTGCTTTTAAGCTCTTCTGCGGCGGAAAGCATCTTTTGTTTTCTTATATATGCGTAAATCGATTCGCCGTAAGCCGACTTAAACGCGCATTTAATACTCGTCCCCGAAATATGAAATTTTTCGGACAGCATTTTAAGTGTTATACGGCTTTCCATATTGTCGGTAAGATAACGGCATATGTCGCGAGCTAATTTTTCATTTGCTTTACTTCTGTTTTCCATAGCTTTATTTTTTACGGAACATTCCGAAAAGACCTTTTTTCTCTTCTTCGGGTGCGCTTTTTACATTCTTCAGCTCGTACCCTGTGCCGCCTATTACTTCACGGAGCTTGTTTTCATCAAGCTCGTTTTCGGATATTATAACGGTTTCGCCCTTTGAGTGCGAGGAGGTGACTTTTTTGACCTTAAATTCACGGCGCACCGCGTCGTTTATATGAGACTCGCACATTCCGCACATCATACCGTCTATTTTAAGCACTGTTTTTATCATAGTAATTCTTCCCTTGCATTTTTTAGTATCGCGCGGCAAATCTAATCCATAGGAGGTAGATACCGTGCGTTATAATAATTTAAGCGAATTAATAACAGGCAGCTCCGGTACACGGAAATATTTTCTGTCACTGCCTATAAAGATGCAGTCGGATCTGCGAAAATTCAACGATCAGATACACTCTGCCGATGAGCTTCGGCGGACGGCTTTGCTTATGCTCTCCGACAGTCTTGACCGTTATTTCAGATAATCATTCCGCGCCTTTGAGCGCCTCAACCATATCTATTTTTTTGTTTTTGCGTGATACCATAAGGCTTACAAGCAACGACACACCGAATGTGAGCAAAATGCTGACGATGTAGGTAACAGGACCTATATACATCCGCATTTCATATTCGGGGGCCAGCTTTTTAAGAAGAAAGTCAAGCGTCAGAGCGCCGAGCGGCAGACCGAGCGCAATTCCCACAACAGAAAGCCATACATTCTGCCCTATAAGCAGGTTTCCGATTTTTCTGTCCTTAAAGCCGACAACCTTAAGCGTAGCCATTTCACGGTAACGCTCGGTGTAGCTCATAACGCCGAGGTTATAAAGCACCACTATACCAAGCACAAGCGCACCGCCCACAAGAACGAATATCATTGAATTCATAAGCTCTAAAAATGTATCAAACGAATCCATAATTGCCTTTTTGGATTGTACGGTTTTTATTGCGCTGTCGCTTTCTATGTCCTTTTTCTCGGTATTTGTGTACACAGAATCGGGAGTAAAGCCTATGCCGAGCTTTTCGGCATATTTTTCCGTTATAACAACACATTCCGAGGTACTTCTTATAATTCCCGAAAGCTTAAGCGTATATTCCTTATCCGTACCGTAGGGGCTCAGCTTAAAGGTGTCCCCGACGCTTAAATCAAATTCGTCGGCTAACCGCATACAGATATACGCGCCGTCGTTTTCAAGTTCTGCATAGCCCTTTTTGTCAGACGGGAAACGAAGCATACCGTTTTCAAGCGAATATATATCGAGCGAAACGGTCTTGTCCTCGATCTGAACTCCGAGAGAGGCGCTTTTGTCTCCGTCATATTTTTCTGCTACCCTGTCACGCTCTTCCGCCGACGCGTCCTCCGCAAGATAAATGCGTGTGTTGTAGCAAAGCGCACCGTCGTAATACATATCAAGGAACCTACTCATAGTGTCCCTCATACCAAGTGAACCGACGGTAAGCACCGTACAGCCTACAATTCCCACAAGGCTCATTGCGGTTCTCGATTTATGTCGCATTATATCGCGCAAATTCCATCTTGACCCGAATGAAAGCTTGTGAAAGGATTTTGTCTTTTCTATCGCAAGCGGCTTCATCTTTTTTGGGGTATACGGGCGAAGCGCGTCCGCCGCAGTACCCTTAAGCATTTGCTTTACGGAAAGGAAGCCGATAAGTGTAAGCAGCGCTATAATCACGATAACGGAAATCACACAGAAGCCCGGTATATAAAGCACCCATTTCTGCATATCAAAATATGTACCCATCATACCGTCGGGATTCATAATAAAGTACGCTATCGCATAGCCTAAGGCAATTCCCAAAACCGAGCCCATTACACCTATCATAAATGCATACGAGGTGTAATGGCGGAGTATTCTTCTGTCCTTAAAACCGAGCGCCTTAAGCGTACCTATCTGTGTTTTTTCCTTTGCCGTAAGGCGGTGCATTGTGGTTACCATTGTAAGCACGGCTATAAGCAGGAAAAGCACGGGCAGTACCGATCCCATGGTTTTACCCTCGTCCGCCTCGCCTCTTGCTAGCGAATACGAGCCGACCTCATCTTTGGTAAGGATAAGCTCGGTTTTACCGAAAGCCTTGTCCGCCTTTTCGGTAAACTCCTTTTTATCCAAATCGGAAATTACATTTATTTGGGGGTAAAAATCTGTTCCTGCGGCTTTTTTGTAAAGCGCGGGCGATATATACGCAAAGCCGAAGGTGTCGTAATCCGGCATAAGCTGGCTTGAATCACGGACGCAGATAAGATATTCGGAGGATTTTATAAGTCCCTTGATTTTACACTCTATTTGAAGATTTTTATAATTAAAGGTTATCTTATCTCCGAGCTTAAAACCGTTTGCGCTTGCGTATTTATCGGAAAGCCAAACGCCCTCGGTATCGTCTCCGTCATATTTTTCTCCCGAAATCAGCATAACGCCCGAAACCTCTGAATTCTCGGTTACGGTAAGCGCCACGGCGTCGCCGCTTTTTTCCTTGACATCGGCATTTACCGAAAGATAGCGCGAGGCCTTTTCCACACCGTCGGTATTTTCTATTTTTTCAAGGTCGTCGGCAGTAAACCCCTTTTCCGAGGTAATGCGGTAATCGGCAAAGCCCGTTTCCTTATAAAAGGCATCGGTGTTTTTTTCAATGCTTACCCATTCCATATTAAAGCCGACGAAAATGCCTATTCCGAGCGCTATCATAATTACCATTGAAATAAACTGCGCCCTGTAAAGCCCCATCGTTCTCCAAAGCTTTTTAAACAGCATATAATTCCCCGCCTTTACCAGTCGATTTCATCCGCGGAGGACGGATCTTCCTGCTCGGTTACTGATACTATCCTGCCGTTTTTAACACGCATTACAACATCCGCCATCTTTGCGATGTTCTGATTGTGGGTTACTATTACTATCGTTTTGCCGTAATCTCTCGCCATTTTTAAGAGAAGCTTTAAAACAAGCACGCCGGTTTCCGAGTCAAGCGCACCGGTCGGCTCGTCGCACAAAAGAATTTTCGGGTTCTTTGCAAGCGCCCTTGCGATTGAAACACGCTGTTGTTCTCCGCCCGATAACTCCGACGGGAAATTTTTAAGGTGATCTATAAGTCCTACTTCCTCGATCATTTTGGTTGCGGAAAGGGATTCGGGCGCAATTTCTTTTACAAGCGCTACATTTTCGTGAACTGTAAGCGTAGGCACAAGGTTGTAAAACTGAAATACAAATCCAACCTTAGCCGCACGGTATTCCGCCAGTTCATCTCCCGAAAGGGTGGATATATCCTTGCCCTCAACAATTATTTTACCGCTTGTAGGGCTGTCAAGACCGCCGAGCAAATTTAAAAGCGTGCTTTTGCCCGCGCCGCTCGGTCCCAAAATAACTATAAACTTTCCTTCGTCAAGAGTCATATTCACGCCGTCAAGCGCCTTAAGCTCGTGGTCGCCGCTTGTGTATACACGGCTGACATCCTTAAATTCAACTATTGCCATCTATCATTCTCCTTTTGGGTTAGCTTCCGCTTACTTTTTCTCTTAAAAACAGGGAGGCGCCGAATATTCGGCGCCTCCCTTAATAAAACTATTTTTTGTGGCAGGAGCCGGCCATGGCACAGTGAGCGCAATTACAGCCACAGGAGGATTTGCCTTTTTTCTTATTTTTAACTATTGAAACAATAACCGCAGCAACCACGGCAATAAGTATCAGGCTTATTATTATGGTTGCAATATTAAGCTTTAACCAAGCAAGCATACTGACAGACTCCTTTCACAAATTAGGGGAGAAACTCATTAAACTTTAACCTTTGCTGTAAGCTTTGTGGCTTCCTTGTAAGGACGAACGAGCATATACACTATAAGTGCAAGTGCAGCCGCCGCAAATATAACACCTACAACATTTACATCGCCTGTGAACAAACCGCCGAACTGGTTGATCATAAGAGCAATCAGGTAAGCAAATCCGCACTGATAGCCGATTGCGAACCAAGTCCACTTCGGGCTGTTCATTTCACGCTTGATAGCACCGATAGCCGCGAAGCAGGGCGCGCAGAGCAGGTTGAATACAAGGAACGAATATCCTGTAATTCCGGTGAACTGCTTTGCAATCTCTGCCCAACCGTCGGGATAAAGTATACCCATTGTACCAACGATATTTTCCTTTGCAACAAGACCGGTAATCGAAGCAACGGCAGCCTGCCAGTTACCCCATCCGAGCGGCTTGAATATCCAAGCGATAGCAGAACCGATTTTCGCAAGAATTGAAGAACTTATCTGGTCCTCGGAGAGCATTCCGAACGAACCGTCCGCCCAACCGAAGTAAGTAGCGAACCAAACAAAGATTGTAGAAAGAAGAATGATTGTTCCTGCCTTTTTGATGAACGACCAACCGCGCTCCCACATTGAACGGAGAACATTTCCTACGGTCGGCCAGTGGTAAGCCGGAAGCTCCATAACGAACGGAGCGGGATCGCCTGAGAACATCTTTGTTTTCTTAAGCATAATGCCCGAGATGATGATTGCCGCCATACCGATAAAGTAAGCTGATGTGGCAACCCATGCAGAGCCGCCGAATATAGCGCCTGCAATCATCGATATAAACGGTACCTTAGCTCCGCAGGGGATAAAGGTCGTCGTCATAATAGTCATACGGCGGTCGCGCTCGTTTTCAATGGTACGCGAAGCCATAATTCCGGGTATTCCGCAGCCTGTACCTATAAGCATCGGGATAAATGATTTACCCGAAAGTCCGAATTTACGGAAGATACGGTCAAGAACGAAAGCTATACGGGACATATATCCGCAAGCCTCAAGGAACGCCAAAAGTAAGAACAGAACAAGCATCTGAGGAACAAATCCGAGAACCGCACCAACGCCGGCTACGATACCGTCGTTAATAAGTCCCGAAAGCCAATCCGCGGCGCCTATTTTATCAAGTCCGTCGCCAACAAGTACCGGAACGCCGGGAACCCATACTCCGTAATCGGCAGGATCGGGCTCGTCAAAGCCGTTTTTCTCGAAATACTTAACGGCGTCCTTGTAGGTCATAGCGACTGTGCTTTCTTCGTCAGCACCTGACGGGATTGCCGAATAATATGCGTCAAGTTTACTTACCTCAAGGGTTTCTTCATCCTCAACCTCAACGGTTGCTTTGTCTTTACTTGTTTTGAAATCTTTTATTTCTTCAAGCGCTTCGTCCGCATCAAAATCTTCAGCGGCAACATCAATGTCGGTAAACGCCTGAACAGCCTCTGCGGCGGCAGTATAATCGTCAGCCTCTGCGCTGTAAGCTTTAGAGCCTATACCCAAGAGATGCCAACCGTCTCCGAACAGTCCGTCGTTTGCCCAGTCTGTTGCGGCAGAGCCTACCGTTACCATTGAAATATAATAAACAAGGAACATAACCAAAGCGAATATCGGAAGACCGAGCCAACGGTTTGTTACAACCTTATCTATTTTATCAGAGGTTGAAAGCTGTCCTGCGTTTTTCTTTTTATAGCAAGCTTTGATGATTGAAGCTATGTATATATAACGCTCGTTCGTGATGATAGACTCCGAATCATCGTCCATTTCCTTTTCGGCGGCGGCTATATCTGTGTCAATGTGAGCAAGCGTTTCCTTGTCGATATTGAGAGACGCCAAAACCTTGTCGTCGCGCTCAAATATCTTTATTGCATACCAGCGCTGTTGCTCTTCCGGCATATCGTGAACAGCCGCTTCCTCAATGTGAGCGATAGCGTGTTCAACGCAGCCTGAGAAGCTGTGCTGAGGAACGGTCTTTGTGTTCTCGGCGGCGTGTATTGCAGCTTCTGCTGCTTCCATTATTCCCGTACCCTTAAGGGCGGAGATTTCAACTATTTTACATCCAAGCTGACGGGAAAGCTCCTCGGTATTTATCTTATCGCCGTTTTTGCGGACTATATCCATCATATTAATAGCGATAACAACCGGTATACCAAGCTCTACGAGCTGTGTGGTAAGGTAAAGGTTTCTTTCGAGGTTTGTACCGTCGATTATGTTGAGTATTGCGTTCGGACGCTCCGAAATAAGGTAATTTCTCGCAACTACCTCTTCAAGAGTGTACGGAGACAGCGAATATATACCCGGAAGGTCGGTAATTATAACGCCGTCGTGCTTTTTAAGCTTTCCTTCCTTTTTTTCAACCGTAACGCCCGGCCAGTTACCTACAAACTGGTTTGAGCCTGTAAGTGCGTTAAACAATGTTGTTTTACCGCAGTTCGGGTTGCCCGCAAGGGCAATTCTGATATCCATAGCTTTTATCCTCTCACTTTCATCAATAAGCCTATGCTAACCGCACGGCTTTAAAATAAGGTCTTACTCGACCTCAATCATATCGGCATCGGCTTTTCTGAGCGAAAGCTCATAGCCTCTTACCGTGACTTCGACAGGATCGCCTAAAGGCGCAACCTTGCGTACATGAACCTGCACACCCTTGGTAAGACCCATATCCATAATGCGCCTTTTTACAGCGCCCTCGCCGTGGAGCTTTACCACCGTGTAATTCTCCCCGACTTTAGCTGATTTCAAAGTCTTCATTAATAAATCCCCCTTTATATAAAACTAAAATTGAAAACTAAATCATAATTTTGCATGCCATTTCTTCACTTATGGCAACCCGCGTTTCCTTAACATTTACTATTACGTTTCCGGCTAATGCGTTAATAACCTTAACATTTCCCCCGACAACAAAGCCTAAATTTTCAAGGTGCTGTCTTACCTCGGGACTTCCGCCGATTTTTTTAATGGTATTGTCTTCACCTACTGCGGCAAGTGTTAAAGGCATCATACCTGTCCCCCGTTTCAAGCAAAATTAGCTTTAGCTAACTTTATGCGCTTAAAATTGATTAGCCCTTGCTAACCAATGATATAATACTCCCGTTTTTAAAACTTGTCAAGTGATTTTAATTGCCGTTTTTAATTTTTTTGTAAATTTGTCAGCATGAACAAATTGGTTAGCGCTAACTAACTGATTAAATGTGCAACTTGGCAAATCGCTTATCGGGAAACAAAAAACCGCGAAACGCAAATGCATTTCGCGGTTTTAAGCTAACTGAATTAAGATGTCATTAAGCCTTTACCTTATTCAAGCGAGTAACCAAAGCAGATTTTTTTCTGGCGGCATTGTTTTTATGAATAATTCCCTTAACGGCGGCCTGATCAATCTTCTTAACGGCAACGGTTACAACATCGGCAACATCGGCAGATTTAGCGTCAATAGCTGCGTCCGCTTTCTTTATAGCAGTTCTTAAAGCAGAACGGTAAGCCTTGTTATGCTCATAATTAGCCTCGCTTACACGCACGCGCTTTTTAGCAGATTTAATGTTCGGCATCGTGACACCTCCTAACACTTTTCTCACAGTACAAACTATGATACCACAAAGAGTTAAAAAAAGCAATAGTTTTTTAAAATTATTTTTTAAGTCGAAATTTAGCAAAATTTTTACGGCGGCAAGATATTGTCAGTCTAAGTTCTGCCGTCAGCTTGCTTAAATTCAATTTACGCTAACACAGGGTTGTTTACTTATAATAAGTTATTGCTCTGCTAACGCAGGTTTATAGTTTATTACTATTCTGAGCCCGCTTGTGCTCCTGCCGCACGGGCACCCTATTTCTGTCCACACAGAAATAGGGGAAAGAACCGCCGAGAACCCTTCCGATCGGGTTCTCGGACTCTCCTTAACGGCATAAGGGGACACCCCTTATGTATCCCCGACTAAGGTCTTGTGCAAGGGGTTTAAAAAGGGGTTTTACCCCTTTGCCATTGGGCAAGCAGGAAATAGGGACTGTAACTTACGGCTGTGTAATTCCCTGCTTGCCGTAGTGGGGTCTTAGGGGACCCACCCACGGGTCCCCTAATGCTCTTTGCATCCTTTCTTTCAATAAAGAAAGGATGTGCCCGCACGGCACGAGTGCAGCAGGCTAAGCAAAGCAAAAAGCTATAAACCTGCGTTAGCAGAGTACAAATAATAATTATCTCTTATCTGTTCTGCCGAGAATATAATCGGTTGATGTTTTATAAAATTCTGCAAGTTTAATTACATAATGCGTCGGTATTTCTCGTTTGCCGATTTCATAATTGCTGTAAACCCTTTGGTCAATTCCTAAAACCGCCGCAACTTCCTTTTGAACAAAATCACCGTCTTCTCTTAATTCCTTAAGTCTTGGATAATACATATAACCCACCTCGAGTTTAAGTATATGTACTATCAAAACATAGTATTGATTTTACTATCAAACAATAGTAAAATAGTTATGGGGTGTTGTTTATGAGAGAAGTAAAACGAGTTTTAATTGCCGGTTGCCGAATCTTTAATAATTATGCTGTTGCAAAGCAGTATATTAATTATTGTATTTCTAATATAAGAAAGGATTATTCCATAACAATTATTTCCGGCGGTGCTGACGGTGCAGATAAATTAGGTGAACGATACGCAGAAGAAAACGGATTTGAAATAGAGTATTATTTGCCCGATTGGAAAAAATACGGCAGGTCGGCAGGTCCTCGCAGGAATAAAGAAATGGTTGAACGAGCCGACTATATCATATGCTTTTGGGACGGTAAAAGCCGAGGGACAGCATCAACTGTAAAGTACACACAAAATTGCGGAAAGCCTTTAAGAATTAAAGATATTTCTAATATCTGAAAAACGGGTTCGGGAGCATCAGCTCTCCGAACCCGTTTTTTCTGCTTGGCTGCGGTCTTTAAACAAATTCCACCTGAAATGCGCCGCGCATAATCTTAAAATAAGGATAACCGCTATGCCTATAAGCATAGCCGCCTTTTCACCGACGGTGTTCCACACCGCCATTGACACCACCGCCCCGATTACCGAGGCGCTGGCGTAAAAATACTTAATAAAAATTCCGGGCGTATCGCCGGCTAAAATATCTCTTAAAATACCGCCGCCCACGCCTGTAATAAATCCGGTTGAAAACACCAGAAACAGATGCTCGAACCCATAGATATTTACAGCCTTTTTAATACCGACCACGGTAAACGCTCCGAGACCTACCGCGTCCATATAAAGAAACACAAGACCTTTAAGTCTGCCCCAACTGTGCTTTGGGAAATATCTGTTTATAAAAAACATTAAGAGCGCTACCGCAATCGCGGTCATAACATAAATCGGTTTTGTGAAAGCGATAGGGGGAACGGCGCCCAGTATAAGATCCCTTAAAATACCGCCGCCCATTGCCGAAATAACAGCCAAAAACGAGACCCCGAAAGCGTCCATATGCTTATGCATACCCGCTAAAGCCCCCGAAGCCGCACACGCCACTATTCCTATCATTTCAAAAATAAACAAAACCCTATCGGTCACAGCACTCGCCTCCGCAAGCTAAGTATATCACACAGCGGAGCCCTTTTCAACACCGTTTATTTTACTAAGCCGCCTGCCGTCAGGACATATTCGGTATTAAATTCCATTGTAAATCCGCCGTAGATATGCTTTGTGAATTTTTCGGGGTCTTCGGAATTTGATTCAAACATATCGTAATGGTTAGGCACATTTACGGGCGCCCCGATTTTTTGGGCGATAACAAGCGCCTCATTTACATTCATATTGCCAAGTCTGCCGTTGATACATATGAAGGTACAGTCGGGCTCGTATTTTGAAATTTCGAAAAGCCTTTCGTCAAAAAGCGTATCTCCGCTTAAATAGAGAGTTTTGTGTTCGGTTTCTATTATAAGTCCGAATGCCTCGACCGTATGAAAAGCCGAAACGGCAGTAATTGTAAAATCGCCGACGGTAATGCTTTCCCCCGTGCCAAGCGCCCTTACATTTGTTCTGCCGAGCCTTTCCAGCTCCTCTTTCCCCTCGTTTGTGGTTATATAAAACTGATTTTCATTTATTCTTACAACCGTATCGGGGTCTAAATGGTCAAGGTGATTATGCGTGCAGATAACTGCGTCGCAGCTTATATCCTCGGGCTTCATCGGCAGAGGCAGTGTCCGCGGTCTGTTCTCTATGCGGTTAACGCTGTCTGACAAATAAGGGTCTATTATAATTTTGGTGTTCTCGGTTTTTAACACATAACCGCTCTGTCCCAAAAATCTTACCGTCATTGAACGCTTTTGCCTCCGTCAACATAAATGCTCTGCCCTGTTATATATCTGCCGCCGTCCGAGCACAAAAGGCTTACCGTTCCGGCACAGTCCTCGGGCGTTCCGTAAAAGCCGACGGGAATTGAAGAGGTAACTTTTTTTGCGTATTCGGGGTCGGAAAGAGCTTCGATATTACGGTCGGTATAAATAACGCCGGGCGCCATATTATTAACCGTTATACCAAACGGCGCCAGCTGGAGCGAAAGAGATTTTACCATATTGGTCTGCGCCGCCTTGCTTGCGGAATATATAAGCATATCGGGGTGCGGCTTTGCCTCCTGCACGGAGCCTACGGTTACAATTCTGCCCCAGCCTTTTTCTTTCATATTAGGAACCGCCGCCTGTATCAGCATTAGGGATGATACAAAATTGCAGTTAAGCTGCTCTTGAACCTCGCTTAAGGGTATTTCCTCCCAGTGATTGCGGTACTGAAGCGATGCATTAAGCACAAGCGCGTCGATATTTCCCATTTTCCCGGCCAAAAGTGCGGTTTCCGCCGTATTGCAGAGGTTTGCCTTAATAACCTTGGCTTTGCCTCCGTTCTTTTCTATTATTGCCTTGGTTTCCTCTGCTGCCTTTGCCGTATTTCCTGCGCAATGTACGATAACCTCAAAGCCGTCCTTTGCAAGCCTTATCGCTATTGCCCTGCCTATTCCGCGGGACGAGCCTATTACAAGCACACGCTTTCCGTTTGACATTTTTGTTCACCTCAATTTAAAGTGCTGTCTGTGTATCGTTCGGGTCGCCGTTGCGAGCTAAATCGTATTCCTTTGACCAATCAAGGTCACGGTACTCCTCGCCCCTCGGGTCGGTCTTTATCCAGTCAAGGAGCATATCAAGCATCTCCTCCGTCCAGGTATTTTTATCTATTTGAGCGGTTGTAAATTTACCCTGACAAATCATTTCAAAACCAAAATCGTCCTTAACATGGGTCTTTGCCGCTCCCTCAACAACATCTGCCACGAGATGCGACGGTATAAACAGCACACCGCCGCCTGCGCCGTACACAACATAACAAGCGGCGAAATATTTGTTTTTTCAAGCAACGAGCAGCACTGCATAACCGCCGTGGGGGAAAACGGACTTGAAATTATAAATCTGCACTTCGAGCCGAGGTATCTTTGGGGCAGATGGTACGACAGTCTGACAGACCGTAATTTTAATTTTTGCTTTTCGCACAGCCCCGATTTTTCAAACTGCATATCGGCAGAAAACGCAGGTGAGATTTCCGAGCTTTTCGGCAAAATAAAATCGGAGCTTTCAAACAAAGAACCCGAGTACGCCCTGCTTGTAAAATCCTATCTTAATTCAATAGTAATAAAGCTTATCAGGGTTTTCGGCTACTCCACCGATACGGCAGAGCTGAGCCGTGACAGGCTTAAATCCGTAAGGCGGACTATACAATATATAGACACCAATTTGTCCGAGCATTTCACCCTGTCCTCCCTGTCGGAGATTGCGGGAATGAGCCCTAATTATTATTCCTCGCTTTTTCATTCGGTAAGCGGAATAACCCTGTGGGATTATATAAATTCAAGAAGAATAGAATCGGCTATACGGCTTCTTTCGGAGGAAAAGGGCAGAACCGTGCTTGACATAGCAACCATGTGCGGATACAACAACACCGCTAACTTTAATAAGGCATTCAAAAAAATCACCGGTCTTACGCCAAGTGAATACAGGATTTCGGGCGAGAGTATATATTAAGCGAAACCGCCGTGCGGAATATTCCGCGCGGCGGTCTGTTATTGTAATATTATTTTGTTCCGAAAATTCGGTCGCCGGCATCTCCGAGACCCGGAACTATGTAGCAATTTTCGTTGAGATGATCGTCAAGACCCGCACAGTAAACGGGTACATCGGGATGTGCCTTGCTGAATGCCTCAAGCCCCTCGGGAGCGGCAATTATACACATAAACTTAATTCTCTTGGGGTTAAATTCCTTGATCTTCGAAACGGCGTCGATAGCGCTGCCGCCTGTCGCAAGCATAGGATCAAGAACAAAAACATCACGCTCGTTAAGGTCAGCGGGCAGCTTGCAGTAATAATCAACCGGCTTGTGCGTTTCGGGGTCACGGTACATACCGATGTGTCCTACCCTTGCCGCAGGAATAAGGGAAAGGACGCCGTCAACCATACCGAGTCCGGCACGGAGGATCGGAACAAATGCCATTTTACGGCCTGCAAGCTTTTTGGTCTTCGCTACCGTAATAGGTGTTTTGGTCTCGACCTCAACAAGCGGAAGATCCCTTGTCGATTCGTAAAGCATAAGCATTGCGATCTCACTTATAAGCTCTCTGAACTGCTTTGAGCCTGTTCTTTCATCCCTTAATATCGTAAGCTTGTGCTGAATAAGCGGATGATCCATAACAAATATATTTTTGTTCATTTTATATTCCCCCGTTTTTTAATTTTGTGATTTTTCAATTTCTGTTATCATATCAAGGCGTCTCTGATGTCTGCCGCCCTCATATTCCGTATCAACAAACAGATCGGCAAGTTCCAACGCCGTACCTATACCTATAACACGGCCGCCCAGACACAAAATATTTGCGTTGTTGTGCATCCGTGTGTACTTTGCGGAAAAATGGTCGCTGCAGGCAGCCGCCCTTATTCCGTTTACCTTGTTTGCCGCCATAGACATACCGATGCCCGTTCCGCAAACAAGTATTCCAAGCTCGTTTTCACCGTTTTTAATGCTGTTTGCAACCTTTAAGGCAATTTCGGGATAATCAACCGAACGGTTTTCGTAAATTCCGAAATCTTCAACCGTGAAACCGCGTTCCTTAAGATGCTCGGCGATAGCGTTCTTGTGCTCAAAGCCGCCGTGGTCGCATCCAATGGCTATCTTCATTCTGCTAACCCCTCTTTTTTCTTTTTAAGCTCCCTTTCAGCCTGCGGAAGTCTTAAATACACAGGCAGTAAGCGGTCGGCAGTAACGGTTTTATTTTCTTCAAACATTTTTTCTGCCGCAAGCGCAACTGAAACCGCATTCTGAAGCCTGTCCCTTTCGGGCGCCTCAAAAACATTTTCCATATTGCTGACATACGGACCGAACACCCTACTGCCATCGCCGACTATTATAACACATTTATTCTCTCTTTGCGAGAGTTTTTTTAAATCTTTTGCCAATTCCTCGCACATAAGCGCTCTGTCATCGCAAATTCGGGAGATTTTTCCGCCCTCAATATCAAACAATGCGTTATAGACCTGATTGCATCTGGCGTCCATAACCGCGCAGACAATGCAGTCCCTGTCTATAAGATTATACGCCATTGAAAGAAGGGTTGAAACCCCGACGCAGGGGAGATCACGGGGCGCCGCAAGGCCCTTGACCGCACTTATTCCTATCCTTATTCCGGTAAAGGAGCCGGGTCCGTCGCTTATCGCAAGTCCGTCTATATCATCTATGTCAAGCGCCGCCGCACTTAAAAGATTTTCCGCCATAGGCATAAGAGTATGAGAATGTGTAAGCTTTACATTTACAAACGCCGAGGCTATTATTTTCCCGTTTTCGGTTATTGCCGCCGACGCCGGAGTTGCCGAACATTCAAGCGATAGTATCTTCATATTTCTTCCTCCAAGGTGGGGCCTCCGCTTATTTCAATCTCACGGGTGTTGTCGTCAATCCGTACAAAAGACACCGTTACCGTGCTTTGCGGAAGCGCATTTTCAATGTTTTCGCTCCATTCGGCGGCAATTACGCCGCCCTCCTCAAGATACTCAAAAAAGCCGGTGGAATAAAGGTCCTCCCAACCGGAGATACGATACATATCAAAATGGTAAAGCGGCAATCTTCCGCCGATATATTCATTTATAAGCGCAAAGGTAGGCGAGGTTACCTCGCCGTTAAAGCCAAGTCCCTTTGCAAGTCCCCTTGTAAAACAGGTCTTGCCCATTCCGAGTCCGCCCTTAAACGCCACTACCTCGCCGCCAGAAAGCTTTTTCGCAAGCCGTTCCCCCAGCTCCTCGGTTTCCTCGGGCGAATTTGATATATATTTACGCATTTTCTCCGTCCTTTACAATCTCGCCCATACAGTAGGTTCCCTCGGCGGATATAATTTTAACAGGAATTATATTGCCGCAGAAGCTGTTCTCCGATTCAACCCTTACACGGGAGTAATTCTCGGTATAGCCCTCTGCGTATCCGTCCTCCGTCGTTTCAAAAAGAACATTGCAGATTTTTCCGACCTGCGCCTCTAAGAACCGTTCCTCGGTCTTTGCGGCGGTTTCGCTCATAAGTCGGCTTCGCTCCGCCTTTTCACGGCGTGAGACCTGATTCGGAAGACCGTAAGCCACCGTTCCCTGCCTTCTTGAATAAGCAAAAATATGTACCTTAGCAAAGCCGATTTCCTCAACAAACGAACGGTTTTTATTGAATTCTTCCTCTGTTTCGCCGGCAAAGCCTACCATAACATCGGTCGTTATTGCCGCATTTTTAAATATTTTCCTTATCCTCAAAACAAGGTCACGGTAAAATTCGGTATCATAATGGCGGTTCATCCTCTTAAGGGTTTCGTCACACCCCGATTGCA
>ERZ772882.1775-NODE-1775-length-21554-cov-8.882041_pt1 | contig 21554 bp, 18 predicted proteins | sample MGYA00580576_ERZ772882 | MGnify/ENA primary metagenome ERZ772882 (study PRJEB29015, sample SAMEA2737658) | human gut metagenome | biome: human gut; feature: human-associated habitat; material: faeces | place: China | collected 2012 ... | reverse complement strand
GATACCCTCGAATACCTCAAGCGGGGCGGCCGCATTTCAAAGACAGCCGCATTCGCCGGCGGGGTACTGAATATCAAGCCTGTGCTTTCCGTTATTGACGGCGAGATACACCTGCTGGGGAAGGCACGCGGCTCGAAAATGGGGAACAATCTGCTCGTTCAGGAGATCGACAAGGCGGGCGGCATTGATTTCAGCAGGCCGGTTCTGCTGGGCTACAGTGGAATTTCTGACGCGCTGCTGCTAAAGTATATCGAAGACAGCCGTCACATCTGGGAGGGAAAACTGAAAGAAATTCGCTATACGACCGTAGGAAGTGTGATCGGAACCCATGCGGGCCCCGGCGCCGTTGTGGTAGCGTTTTTCAAGAATCAATATAACGCAGAACAGAACAGCAGCGATTGAAGAAGCTGCAATAAAGACAGGACTGCGCCGCATCGCCGTCAAATGAAACGACGATGCGGCGCAGTGTCGTTTTATCCGACGCCATAAACCGCGATCGAGATCACACAGGCCAGCAGACTGACCGCCGAGCCGGCCAGAAGCTGCGGCAGGGTATGGCGCGACAGCTTTAGGGAGGAGCGGTACACTGCTGCGATCAGCAGAACGGACGGTATGACAAAAAGCGGATGCAGCTTCCATGTCAGCAGAAACGCCGGAGCTGTTGTACTGCAGGCGTGTCCGCTTGCGCGAAGGCCAAAGCCCGCGTTGAGCAGCAACAGCGCCGCGATGGAAATGACATAAGAGAGAAACAGGATATGGACGAGCCAAGAGCATGGTGTCAGCATTGACCAGAGAAACCCGCACAGATACCCAACGGCGCTGCATACCAGCGCCGTGCCGCGCTGCCCCCTGCGCCGGTCCTTTCCAATGTGGAAGATCTCCCGCAGCGGGTACGCCGCCAATGGGATAACCAGCAGGAACACCTCGCACAGCAGCAGCTCCCTGCGCGTCAGAAGCCCTGCCGGAGCGTACATCAGAAGCAGCGTTACCCCGATGACGATGGGCGGCAGTGTCAGAATGCGTACCGCAAGATGCGGCAGCGCCTTCCTGTCCGAGACCTTCGTTTTCATGACGCAAAGCCCAGCATAATCCCGCCGTGTTCTGCATAGTAGCTGCACAGCCCGCGCAGGGGATAGCTTTTCACCTCCGCCCCCGGAAATCGCCGCCGGATCTCGGTGCAGAGCTCCAATGCAAATGCCGCGTTCCGGCAATGCCCGATGCGGACGCTGCCGCCCCTGTAGCCAAGCCGCACCATTTCACTCAACAGGAGCTCCTGCGTTTTTCGAGCGCCCCGACATTTGCCGAGCATCTCAAGCGTGCCCTCCTCGCTGGCCTGCCCAACGGCGCGGATGCCGAGAACACCGGCCATCGTTGCCGCCAGCTTGCTGATTCGTCCGTTCTGGGCGAGATTGTGCATGGATTCCAGCGCAAAGAGCAGATGGGTACGGCGCTGATACTGCTGTACGGCTGTGCAGACCTCCTCGAAGCTCTTGCCGGAGCGCAGTTCGGCGGCTGACTTTTCGATGAGCAGGGCGATCTCCGGACCGGCGGACAGCGTGTCCACCACAAAAATGCGGCGAGAGGGATTCTGCTCCTCGCAGCGTTTCTTTGCGGCAAGTGCCGCGCTGCAGCTGCCCGAAAGGCTGCTTGTAATGGTGAACGCGAGTACATCGCCGCTTTCGCCAAAGGCGGACTCCCAGTCCGCGATGTTCGGGCAGGCGCTGAAGGTGCGGCCCTTCGTGCCGCGAAGTGTTGTAACCATCGCGTCGACATTGAGCGCGGCGTCATCGCGAAATTCCTCCACAGCAGTACGGACGGTGAGCGGAACGCTGACAAAGTCCACGCCGTCCATGGTAAGCAGGTCGCAGCTTGAGTCTGCGGCAATGCGGATCTGATCCATAAGATGACCTCCAACTGAAAAAGTGTCGTTCGGTTCCGGTAAGGGATGGATGCAGTTTATCAGCTTTTTATTTCTTCGTCAACGGTTTTTAATAAACCGTTAAAGATATTTCGCAAAGCCGTTGAACTTTGCAGAGGAAACGCTTATAATAACAATATGGAAAAAGAAGTGCAAAACAGAATCACGGCGGACATCGCGGCCTTCCGTCTGCCGCGCTATGCACAGATCCCGGAGGTCGGACTGTATCTGGAGCAGGTGGTGCGCTATATCAACGCCCGGTTGGCACCGTTAGGAGAGCCTGAACTGACTGGCTCCATGGTGAGCAACTATGTCAAGCAGAAGCTGGTTCCTGCCCCTCAAAAAAAGCTGTATACAACCGAACATCTTGCGCGGCTTCTGTTCATCGCGGTGGTCAAGCCTGTTGTTCCTTTGGAGGGGCTTCGACTGATGTTTAGCATACAGGAGGAGTGCTATCCCCTTCAGACCGCCTATGACTACTTCTGCGATGAGTTTGAGAATATGCTCGGCGCAGCGTTTGGTGTCGCTCCTGCAGTGGAGGGACTTGGTGAAACCGAGTCTAATGCCAAGGATCTCCTGCGCAGCACGATCTCGGCTACCGTCAACAAGGTCTGTCTGGACCGGCATCTGGAGGAGTATCGAAAGCGGCGGGAGCAGGCTGAGACTATTGCGGAAAAAGAAATCTCCCTGTTATAGTAGAAATGCTGTCTGGCAGCTACAAGCTGTAAAGCAACGGGAGACCATTCAGAAATGAAGTGGCAGAAGAAGTTTAGCAGACTATACCAACGCCACATGAGGCGTGGCCGACAGCATGGAGCTTTGCCCGCGTAAGGAATATCCCCGGCTTGGCCGGGGATATTCCTTACGTCTCTCTGCCATGATTACAGTGCAAAACAGAAGAACATGCTCCGGGCCCTTCATCGCCATGTCCTAATTGATAAAGAGCTTTCATTGTTCCTGCATCGCTGCAATAGAGGGTATCTGAAGATTCTCTCTATTGTGATGATATGCCGAGCATCCTCCATGGTGCATCTGAAGCCTTCGGCTTTGCGCCCGGACAGTACAGCGTGCTGAGAGGAGGCTCCCTGTGCGTCGAGGCTTGTCTGATTCTGCATACTTCTCTGCAAGCAGGATCTTCTCGACTTCTGCCTTACAAAAGCCTATTTACCCGCCTGCGTTTCGCAGTAGCGGCAGCGGTAAACGCGCTTTTCACGATCCGTTAGCACAAACTCCTGCGGCAGCTCCTGCTCAACGGAGGTGATGCAGCGCGGGTTTTTGCACTTGAGCACGCCGCGGATGCGCTCCGGCAGCTTGAGCGTGCGCTTTTCCACAAGTTTCCCATCGCGGATGATGTTGACGGTGATGCTCGGATCGACGTAGCCGATCAGGTCCCAGTCAAGGTCCATTTCGCGGTCGATCTTGATGATGTCCTTGCAGCCGAGCTTGCCGCTCGTAACATTTTTGAGGATGGCCACCGTGCAGTCAAGCTGATCGAGGCCGAGGATCTGATAGAGCTCCATGGATTTTCCCGCGGTGATGTGGTCGATGACGATGCCGTTTTGAATAGAGTCAATGATCATTGTGTCGCACTTCCTTTCTCACTTGATTTCCAACAGCTTGAGGATCAGCGCCATGCGGATGTACTTGCCGTACTGCACCTGCTTGAAGTAGCACGCGCGCGGGTCGTCGTCCACGGCGACGGAGATCTCGTTCACACGCGGCAGCGGATGCAGGATGCGAAGAGACTCCTTCGCGCCCCTGAGCTTGTCGGGCGTGAGGATGTAGCTGTCCTTGAGGCGCAGATAGTCTTCCTCGTTGAAGAAGCGCTCGCGCTGCACGCGCGTCATGTAGAGGATGTCCAGCTCCGGCATGACGGCCTCGAGATCGGTGGACTGCGTGTAGGGGATATTCTTGGACTTGATGTACTGCTCCTTGACATAGCGCGGCAGCTTGAGCTCCTCGGGTGAGATGAGCACAAAGCGGACGCCGGGGTAGCGGCTCATCGCGGAGACAAGGGAGTGCACCGTGCGCCCGAACTTGAGGTCACCGCAGAGACCGACGGTGAGGTTTTCAAAGCGTCCCATCTCGCGGTGGATGGTCAGAAGGTCGGTGAGCGTCTGCGTGGGGTGGTTGTGGCCGCCGTCGCCTGCGTTGATGACGGGCACGAGCGAGTGCATGGACGCCACCAGCGGCGCGCCCTCCTTGGGGTGGCGCATGGCGATGATATCGCTGTAACAGCTCACGGTGCGCACGGTGTCCGCCACGCTCTCGCCCTTGGCAGCGGACGAGCTTTTCGCCTCCGAGAAGCCGAGCACCTTGCCGCCGAGGGAGAGCATCGCGCTCTCAAAGCTCAGACGGGTGCGGGTGGAGGGCTCGAAAAAGAGGGTCGCGAGGATCTTGCCGTCGCACTTGTGTGCGTATTCGGCGGGGTTGTCGATGATGTCGCCGGCGGTATTCACCAGCTCCATGATCTCCTGCTCGGAGAGCTCCAGAATGTCGATCAGGCTTTTCATATCAGTTTGTTCCTCCTTTTGTGATCCAGCTTTCGTCGGCGGGGTCGTCGCGGAAGGTCAGCAGCCGCGCGACATCCGCCTCGGTGATGTAATGCTCCTCTGCGCCCACGCGGGCGATGGTATCCAAATTTGTCAGGCTCACGCTCTTGACCTTCGCCTCGGCCATGCGCTCGACGCCCTTTTTCATGCCGTAGGTGAAGATGCTCACAACGCCGAGCACCTCGGCGCCTGCCTCGCGCAGCGCCGCGACCGTATCCAGCACGCTGCCGCCGGTGGAGATGAGGTCCTCGATCACGACGACCCTCTGCCCCGCCTCGAGCCTGCCCTCGATCTGGTTTTTTCTGCCGTGGTCCTTGCTGCCCGAGCGCACATAGCCCATGGGCAGGCCGAGCAGATGCGCGGCGATGGCGGCGTGGGCGATGCCCGCTGTGGCGGTGCCCATCAAAACCTCCGCCTGCGGGAACTCGCGGCGCACCGTGTCCGCGATGGCGCGCTCGACCGTATCGCGCACGGCGGGAGCGGTGAGAATGAGGCGGTTATCGCAATAGATCGGGCTTTTGATGCCGCTCGCCCAAATGAATGGCTCCTGCGGGCGCAGAAAGACCGCGCCGATGGAGAGCAGGCCCTGTGCGATTTTGCTGCTGATGTCCATATCCATTTCCTCCCTGTATTTCTGTATTTTTTATTGCTGAAGCAATGCTGTTTTCAGCTCGTTGAGATCGGCGGCCAGAAAGTCCGCCCCGGCGGCGCTCAGCTCCTCACGGCTGCCGTAGCCGTAGAGAACGCCGATGGCCTCAAGGCCGTTGGCGTGCGCCCCGTATATGTCGTGGCGGCGGTCGCCGACCATGACGGCGCGTCCCGTCACGCCGGCGCGCGTGAGCGCCGTGCGCACGACGCTCGCCTTGTCCGCGCTGGCCCTGTCCTCCGGGCGGGAGCCGCAAATGAGGTCGAAATAACGCTCCAGCGAAAAATGCTTTAAAATTTTCTGTGCAGATGTCTCCGGCTTCGAGGTGGCGACGATCAGTCGCAGCCCCGCCGCGCGGAGCGCAGCAAGGAACTCCGCCATTCCCTCGTAGGGCACATTCTCCGCCCAGCCGCGGCGGGCGAAGTAATCGCGAAATTCGCAGACCGCCCGCTCCGTCTCCGCCTCGTCCATGCCGCAAATCGCCGAAAAGCTCTCGTGGAGCGGCGGACCGATGAAGGCAGTCAGCGTATCTCGCGGCGGCAGCTCGCGGCCAAGGCGCTCGAGCGCATAGCTCACCGATTTTACGATGCCCTCCTGCGAGTCGGTCAGCGTTCCGTCCATGTCAAAGAGAACTGTATCCCAGCGCATCAGCCCACGAACTCCTCTCGGCAGCGGCGGTAGGCGGCCGCGGGGTCCTCCGCCTGGGTGATGGGACGGCCCACCACGATGTAGTCGGAGCCGAGCTCCTTCGCCCGCGCGGGCGTGGTGACCCGTTTCTGGTCGCCCGCGTCCCCGTCAGCGAACCGGACGCCGGGGGTCACGGTGAGGAAGTCCTTGCCGCAGCGCTCATGGACAACGCCCGCCTCCAGCGGAGAGCACACCACGCCGTCCAGGCCCGCCTGCGCGGCGTTTTCGGCATAGTGCATCACCACCTCGGCAAGCGGCTTTTCGATCCACAGCTCCCGCTCCATGCGCTCCTGATCGGTAGAGGTGAGCTGGGTCACGGCGATGAGCAACGGGCGGGTGCCGCTGGGCCGGATGAGGCCCTCCAGTGCGGCGGTCATCATGGCGGCAGTACCGGCGGCGTGGAGGTTCACGATGTCCACATCCAGCGCAGACAATGCCGCCATGGCCTTTTTCACGGTGTTGGGAATGTCATGCAGCTTCAGATCCAGGAAGATCTTGTGGCCCCGTGCCCGAATCTCCCGGACAATGGAGGGCCCTTCGGCGTAAAACAGCTCCATGCCGATCTTCACAAAGGGCTTTTCCTCGGTGAAGCGGTCCAGAAATGCCAGTGTCTTTTCCTTGCTGTCAAAGTCCAGCGCGACGATAACGTCTTTACCCATGATGTGCTCCTCCTATGATCTCTGTCAGATTTTCCATGCCGTACCGTTCCATCACGGCAGGCAGATTTTCAATGATGGTCTTGCAGGCATACGGCTCCACAAGGTTCGCCGCGCCCACGCCGACGGCAGCGGCGCCCGCCAGCATCAGCTCGATGACGTCCTCCGCCGTGGTGACGCCGCCCATGCCCACGATGGGGATGGAAACGGCCTCGTAGACCTGATACACCATCCGCACCGCCAGCGGGAACATCCCCGGGCCGGACATACCGCCGGTGGTGTTGGCCAGCAGCGGACGGCGGCGTTTCAGGTCGATGCGCATCCCCGGCAGGGTGTTGATAAGGCTCACGCCGTCGGCGCCCGCGTCCTCACAGGCCCTTGCCACGGCGGCGATGTTGGCCGCCGTGGGGGACAGCTTCAAAATGATGGGCTTTTTCGTCACCGTCCGGACAGCCTTCGTCACCTCGGCGGCGGACTTGGGATCCGCGCCGAAGGCGGCCCCGCCGCCGTGGACGTTGGGACAGGAGATGTTGACCTCCAACCAGCCCACCTGCTCCTGCGCGTCTAACTTCTCGCAGACCTCGGCGTATTCCGCCACGGAAAAACCGCTGACATTGGCCATCACCGGCTTGTGAAATACCTGCTTGAGCTTCGGCAGCTCCGTTTCGATTACCGCGTCCACGCCGGGGTTTTGCAGGCCCACAGCATTCAGCAGTCCGCCGGCATACTCCGCGATGCGGGGGGTGGGGTTTCCGAAGCGGGGCTCCCGGGTCGTGCCCTTGAAAGAGAAGGTGCCCAGCACATTGATGTCGTACAACTCCGCGAACTCATAGCCAAAGCCGAAGGTGCCGCTGGCGGGGATGATGGGGTTGTCCATCTCAATGCCGCAGAGGGTCACTTTTGTGTTCACCATACGATCTCCTCCTTTTCCAGCACGGGGCCGTCCTTGCAGATGCGCTTATTGCCATGTTTCGTCTCGCAGGAGCAGCCCATGCAGGCCCCGAAGCCGCAGCCCATCCGCTCCTCAAAGCTGAACTGGCCGGAGGTCTTGCAAGCGTCGTACACCGCCTTGAGCATCGGCTCCGGGCCGCAGGTGTAGAGATAGGTGTAGTCGGACACGGCGGCCATGCCATCGGTCACAAGGCCGTGGATGCCCGCGCTGCCGTCGGCGGTGGCGATGACGACCTCCGCCCCCAGCGCCTGAAATTCCTCCGCTAAAAAGATCTCGGATGCCCGGTTAAAGCCCAGCACGGCGGTGACGCGCTTGCCTTGGGCGGTCAGCCGCTTGGCAAGGCCGTACAGCGGCGGGATCCCCACGCCGCCGCCCACCAGCAGGGGGTGTTCCCCGCCGCGGGACACGTCAAAGCCGTTGCCAAGGCCCGTCAGCACATTCAGTTTCGTGCCGGGAGCCATGCCTGTCATGGCCTCGGTGCCGTGGCCCAAGACTTTATAAATAAGCGTCAATTTTCCGTTCTCCCAATCGCACACGGAGATGGGGCGGCGGAGGAAAAAGCCGGAGAGTTTCAGGTTCACGAACTGCCCCGGCGCGGTGATGGCGGAGGTGTCCCCCGCCAGCCGCAGACGGTAGATGCCGTCGGCCAACCTTGTGTTTTCAAGTATTGTCAGGTTTGTTTGTTTCACAGTCTCTCTCCTCTTAACAGCCGCTCCTCATCGCACCACACAGCGCCCTCGCCCGTCGCTGTCAGCAGGCAGCGGCCCTGTACACTCCAGCCCGCAAAGGGCGTGGCCCGGCCCATAGAGAGGAAGTCCGCCGGATCGACGCGGTAGCTGTCGTTTAGGTCGAACACGGTAAAGCCGGTGTCCGCCGGAATGTTGAAACGGCGGCAGGGCGCGTCGTGGAGCAGCTCCATGAGCCGTTCCATGGAAATGACGCCGGACTTTACAAGATAGGTGTAGAGCAGCGGGAAGGCCGTTTCCAGTCCCACGATGCCCATGGCGCTTTTTTCCAGTCCCCTGCCCTTTTCCTCGGCGCTGTGGGGGGCGTGATCCGTGGCGATCATGTCGATGGTGCCGTCCGCCAGACCCTCCAGCAGCGCCTCCCGGTCGGCATTGTCCCGGAGAGGCGGGTTCATTTTGAAACGGCCGTCCTCCTGCAAGCAGGAATCGTCCAGCAGCAGGTAGTGGGGGCCGGTCTCGCAGGTGACGTTCAGCCCCTCGGCCTTGGCCCTGCGGATGAGCGCGACGCTCTCCTTGGTGGAGATATGGCAGACGTGATAGCCGCAGCCCGTCTCCCGCACCAGTTCCAGATCCCGCTGGATGGGCCGCCACTCGCTCTCGGAGCAGATGCCCCGATGTCCGTGGGCGCGGGCATAAGCGCCGTCGTGGATGTAGCCGCCCCGCAGCAGGGAATTGTCCTCGCAGTGGGCCACGATCAGCTTGCCGAGGCGCTTGGCCTCCAGCATGGCGCGGCGCATCATGTTGCGGTCCTGAACGCCCTTTCCGTCGTCGGAGAAAGCCACCACATAGGGGGCCATGGCGTCCAAGTCCGCCAGTTCCCTGCCCTGCTCGCCTTTCGTGATGGCCCCGTAGGGCAGAACGCGGATCACGGCGTCCTTTTGAATGGCGTCCAGCTCCATTTGCAGCGTCTCCATGCTGTCCGGCACCGGATTCAGATTCGGCATGGCGCATACGGCGGTATAGCCGCCGTGGGCCGCCGCCAGCGTACCGGTGCGGATGGTCTCCTTATAAGAAAAACCCGGCTCCCGAAGATGTACATGCACATCAACGAAACCGGGTAATATGGTAAAGGAAGAAACATTCAGGGACGAAGGAAAAACAATATCCTTGCAAAAAACACGATCCCCAAAGGAAACGGAAACATCACCGCCGCTGAAAGCACCTCGGCGGAACACCTGCGCACCCTTCAAAACTACGGTCACGACGATCGCCTCTCTTTCCTCAAATTTTTGATAGAATACCACGCGAGGATTGCCTTGTCAAGACAAAAAATGGTTTTTCGACGATAAGTTTTTTCAAGGATCAATATAAGCGTATCTTATGATTTGTCATAACGATATAAATGTAGCTAAGATTTTCTATCTTCTTTCTCCCTTTTGCGGAATGGACGAAAAGCGGGGCATATGGTACACTGAAAGCAAGTTGAGCTCTTTGTAACTGACGGAATGTGGGCTACCACGGGGGAGCAGGGAGCATCGCTCTGAGGCGGCGCGTTTCAGAGGCCGACCGTCTGGGCACTCCAACTGCAAAGGGCAGCGGAGCGCCTATTTTTATGTTTGAGGGAGGGAACGCAGATGAGAAAGGTTGCGATCGTTATGGGCAGCAAGAGTGATCTGCCCGTCGCGGAGAAGGCCGTAGGCGTATTGCGAGACTACGGCGTCCAGATGGAAGTGCGCGTATTATCCGCTCACCGGTGTCCGAATGAAGCAAGGGAATTTGCCGCGTCGGCTCGGGAGGGCGGATTTTCTGTTATCCTCGCGTTCGCCGGCATGGCAGCGCATCTTGCCGGTGCGATGGCGGCAAACACCACGCTGCCGGTGATCGGCGTGCCGTGCAGCGGGACGAAGCTTGACGGCGTGGACGCGCTGCTCTCCACCGTGCAGATGCCGAGCGGCATCCCTGTGGCGACGGTGGCAGTGGACGGCGGGAAGAACGCCGCGCTGCTGGCGGTGCAGATCATGGCGGTCTCCGACGCGGAGCTCGCCCAAAAGCTAGACGAGGCGCGGACGCGGGAGCGGGACGCCGTGCTGCGCGCGGACGAAGAGGTTCGGGCGCTCTATCAGTAAATCAGGAAAATACACTTCAAAAAACATAAAGGAGAGCACAAGAAGATGAAACTCGTATATACCGGAAAGACCAAGGACGTATTCGCATTGGAGAACGGCAACTACCTCCTCAAGTTCAAGGATGACTGCACGGGCAAGGACGGCGTGTTTGACCCCGGCGAGAACAGCGTGGGCCTGACCATCGAGGGCGTGGGCAATGTCAACCTGCGCATGACCAAGCACTTTTTTGAAAAGATCAACGCCGCCGGCATCCGCACGCACTATGTCTCCGCGGATCTGAAGGAGACCACGATGGAGGTCCTGCCCGCGAAGGTCTTCGGCCACGGGCTGGAGGTCATCTGCCGTCTCAAGGCGGTGGGGAGCTTCCGCCGCCGCTACGGTGAGTACATTGAAGAGGGCGCCGACCTGCCCGCCTATGTGGAGACGACCTTCAAAAATGACGCGCTGGGCGATCCGCTGGTGACGAAGGACGGTCTTGTGGCGCTGGGCGTGATGACCGAGCAGCAGTATGACGACATCAAGGCCATGACGCAGAAGATCACCGAGATTGTCGCGGATGACCTGCGCGAAAAGGGCCTTGTCCTCTACGACATCAAGTTTGAGTACGGCTACGCGCCGGATGGCAGCGTGATGCTGATCGACGAGATCTCCTCCGGCAATATGCGCGTCTATCGGGACGGAAAGTACATCGACCCCATGACGCTCTCTGAGCTGTTCTTTGCGTAATGGGGGGCTTTTTCGGCGCGGTCTCGGACCGCGATGTCGCGCTGGATGTCTTCTTCGGCACGGACTATCATTCTCACCTCGGCACGCGCCGCGGCGGAATGGTGCTCTTTGACAAGAAGGAGGGCTTCCAGCGCCAGATACACAACATTGAAAATACGCCCTTTCGGACGAAGTTTGAGCGGGACCTCGCGGACTTCCGCGGCCACGCGGGGCTCGGCTGCATCAGCGACAGCGACCCTCAGCCGCTGCTCGTGCGCTCCCATCTGGGCTTGTACGCCATCGTGACGGTCGGCATCATCAACAACACCGACGAGCTGGTGAAGGCTTATCTCTCCGACAAGGGCCAGCAATTTCTGACGCTGAGCAGCGGCCGCGTGAATGTCACCGAGTTGACCGCCGCGCTCATCAATCAGGAAAACGACCTTGTCTCCGGCATCCTCCACGCGATGGAGGTCATCGACGGCTCCATGACGATCCTGATTTTGACCGAGGAAGGAGAGCTGATCGCCGCGCGTGACAGCATGGGGCGCCTCCCTGTGCTGATCGGACAGCGCGAGGACGGCTACTGCGTATCGTTCGAGTCCTTCGCCTATCATAAGCTCGACTATCAGGATGCCTATGAGCTGGGGCCGCGGGAGATCGTCCGGCTGAACGCCAAGGGCTTCCAAACACTCTCTCCCGCGGGGAAGCAGATGAAGATCTGCGCCTTTTTGTGGACCTATTACGGCTACCCGAACTCCAACTACGAGGGTGTGAACGTGGAGCTGATGCGCTATCGCAACGGCGCGATCATGGCGCGGGATGAGGCGGAGCGCGGCGGCGTGCCCGATGTGGATTTTGTCGCCGGCGTGCCGGATTCCGGCGTGCCGCACGCCATGGGCTATGCCAACCACAGCGGCAAGCCCCTTGCGCGCCCCTTTGTGAAATACACCCCGACCTGGCCGCGCTCCTTCATGCCGGAGGATCAGCAGGTGCGCAGCAGAGTGGCGCGCATGAAGCAGATCCCCGTGCCGGAGCTGATCGAGGGGAAGAAGCTGCTGTTTGTGGATGACTCCATCGTGCGCGGCACGCAGCTGCGCGAGACCGTGGATTTTTTATACAGCACCGGCGCGGCGGAGGTCCATATGCGCTCGGCCTGCCCGCCCATCATGTACCCCTGCCGCTACCTGAACTTTTCGCGCGGCAACAGCGCCATGGACCTGCTCGCGCGCCGCATGGTGCAGGAGCTGGAGGGCAACGAGGGCCAAAAGCATCTGGAGGAATACGCCGACAGCCGCACCGAGCGCGGAAAATGCCTGCTGCATGAGATCTGCGCGCAGTTTGGCTTTGATTCACTCTCCTATCAGTCCCTTGACGGGCTGCTGGAGGCGATCGGTATTGACAGGGACAAGGTCTGCACCTACTGCTGGACCGGAAAGGAATGACATTATGGGCATCTCTCACTCGGAAGCATACGCGGCCGCCGGCGTTGACATCGAGGCGGGCTATCAGGGCGTAAAAATGATGAACCGCTATGTGCAGCGCACGCTCACAGCCGATGTGATCTCCGATCTCGGCGGCTTCGGCGGGCTTTTCTCGCTGGACCTGCACGGGCTTGAAAAGCCGGTGCTGGTCTCCGGCACGGACGGCGTGGGCACCAAACAGCGCATCGCGCAGCTCATGGATCGTCACAACACCGTCGGCATCGACTGCGTGGCGATGTGCGTCAACGACATCATCTGCTGCGGGGCGAAGCCGCTGTTCTTCCTTGACTACATCGCCATCGGCAAGAACATCCCGGAAAAGGTCGTGTCGCTGGTCTCGGGCGTATCCGAGGGCTGCGTACGCGCGGGCTGCGCGCTCATCGGCGGCGAGACCGCCGAGCACCCCGGCACGATGAAGCCGGACGATTACGACCTTGCGGGCTTTGCCGTGGGCGTCGTGGACCGTGGCAAAATTCTGGACAAGAACAAAATGCAGCCGGGAGATGTGGTCATCGCGCTGCCCTCCAGCGGGCTGCACTCCAACGGCTACTCGCTCGTGCGCAAGGTGTTCGATGTGGAGAACGCCGACCTCGGGCAGTATTACGGTGAGCTGGGCTGCGCGCTGGGCGAGGAGCTGCTGCGCCCGACAAAGATCTATGTCCGTCCTGTGTTAGCAGCCATCGAAGCCGCCGATATCCGCGGCATCAGTCACATCACCGGCGGCGGCTTCTATGAGAACATTCCGCGCTGCATTCCCGACGGCCTGTGCGCGAAGATTGAAAAGAAAACGCTGCGCATCCCGCCGATCTTCCCCTTGCTCTCGCGCATGGGCGGCATCTCGGAGCGCGATATGTTCAACACCTTCAACATGGGCACGGGCATGGTGCTCGTCGCTGCAAAGGACAGCGCCGACAAGGCGCTCGCCGCGCTGCATTCTCTCGGTCAGGAGGCCGGCGTCATCGGTGAGATCGTATTGGGCGAGGAAAAGGTGGAGCTATGCTGACACCCGCCCGCATCGCCGTGCTGGTCTCCGGCGGCGGCACGAATTTGCAGGCGCTGCTCGACGCGCAGCGTGACGGAAAAATGCCGCACGGCGAGATCGTGCTGGTCGTTTCTTCCCGCGCGGGGGCCTATGCGCTCACGCGGGCGGAAAACGCGGGTGTTGCGGCGCGCGTGCTCACGCCCTCCTGTGGGCAGGAGCCGTTTGAAAACGAGCTTTCCGTGCTGCTGCGCGAGCAGGAGATCGACCTCATTCTCCTCGCAGGCTTTACGGTCATCCTCAGCGCAGAATTTACAAAGCAGTGGCCGCGGCGCATCCTGAATGTCCATCCGTCCCTGATTCCCGCCTTCTGCGGCAAGGGCATGTATGGCCTGCGGGTGCATGAGGCCGCGCTCGCGCGCGGCGTGAAGGTCACGGGCGCGACGGTGCACTTTGTCAACGAAATTCCCGACGGCGGCGAGATCCTGCTGCAAAAGGCGGTGGAGATCGCGCCGGACGACACGCCCGAAACGTTACAGCGGCGCGTGATGGAGCAGGCGGAATGGCAGATGCTGCCGCTTGCGGCAGAGCGCGTCTGCGCAGAGATCGTAAGAGAGAAGGAGCAGAAAAATGACTGATTTTCTGGAGTTTTTAAGGGCGACCTCTTATCCCGGCCGCGGCATCCTTGTCGGACGCCGCTGTGTGTATTATTTCATCATGGGGCGCAGCGAGAACAGCCGCAACCGCGTCTTTGTCAAGACCGGGGACGGCATCCGCACCGAGGCGCACGACCCCGCCAAGCTCTCCGACCCCAGCCTCATCATCTATCATCCCGTGCGCACGATGGGGCGCGACCTCGTCGTGACGAACGGCGACCAGACCGACACCATCTGCGAGCACGGCGACTTTCGCCGCGGCCTCATGACGCGCGAATACGAGCCCGACGAGCCAAACTGGACGCCGCGCATCTCCGCCATCATGCACGAGGACGGCTCCTTTGAGCTGTCCATCCTCAAGCGTAAGGATGGGCGCTGTCTGCGCGAGTTCTTCTGCTACGAAGGCTGCGACGAGGGCAAGGGCTATTTCATCAGCACCTATCGTGGCGACGGCAGCCCGCTGCCGACCTTCGCGGGCGAGCCGATGGAGGTGAGCGTCCCCTCTCCCGAGGAGGTCTGGGCGGCGCTCAACGCGGACAACAGGGTCTCCCTTTATACGAACATGAACGGCGAGGTAAAGCTGTTCAACAAAAACTTAGGCGACTGAGGAGGACGATATGAACGAGCTGGAACTCAAATACGGCTGCAACCCCAACCAGAAGCCCGCGCGTGTTTTCATGAAAAACGGCGCAGCCCTTCCCTTTACGGTTCTCAACGGCAAGCCCGGCTACATCAACCTGCTCGACGCCTTCAACTCCTGGCAGCTCGTGCGCGAGCTGAAGGAGGCGACGGGCCTTCCCGCCGCGGCGAGCTTCAAGCATGTCTCTCCCGCGGGTGCGGCGCTCGGCCTGCCGCTCGATGAGGTGGACAAAAGGGTCTATTTCGTCGCGCCCGACGCGGCGCTCTCCCCCATCGCCTGTGCCTATATCCGCGCCCGCGGCGCGGACCGCCTCTGCTCCTACGGCGACTGGGCGGCGCTCTCCGACGAGTGCGACGCCGCCACCGCCGCATATCTGAAAAACGAGGTCTCCGACGGCATCATCGCCCCTGCTTACAGCGACGAAGCGCTTGCCATCTTAAAGACGAAAAAGGGCGGCAGGTACAATGTCGTGCAGCTCGACCCCGCCTATGCTCCCGCGCCGCTGGAGCAGAAGGATGTTTTCGGCATCACCTTCGAGCAGGGGCACAACGACTGCAAAATCGATGAAAGCCTGCTCCAAAACATCGTCACCGAAAATAAAGGCCTGCCCGAGAGTGCGAAGCGCGATATGCTCCTTGCCCTCATCACGCTCAAATACACCCAGTCCAACTCCGTCTGCTACGTCAAGGACGCTCAGACCGTCGGCGTGGGCGCAGGCCAGCAAAGCCGCATCCACTGCACCCGTCTGGCGGGACAGAAGGCGGACAACTGGTATCTCCGCCGCCATCCGAAGGTGCTCGCTCTCTCGTTCGTGGACGGCATCCGCCGTCCCGACCGCGACAACGCCATCGACGTCTACCTCTCCGACGAGTGCGACGATGTGCTTGCCGACGGCGCGTGGCAGCGCGTCTTTCAGGAGCGCCCCGAGGCGCTCACGGGCGAGGAAAAGCGCGCTTGGCTCGCGCAGCAGCGCGGGGTGACCGTCGGCTCGGACGCCTTTTTCCCCTTCGGCGACAATGTCGAGCGCGCGCGCAAGAGCGGCGCTTCCTACATCGTCGAGCCGGGCGGCTCGATCCGCGACGACAATGTCATCGAGACGGCAAACAGATACGGCATCACTATGGCGTTCACGGGTATGCGCCTGTTCCATCATTAAGCAAGGAGGAATTTCTCCATGAAGCTCATGGTCATCGGCGGCGGCGGCCGCGAACACGCCATCATTAAAAAGCTGAAGGAAAATCCCGCGGTCGAGAAAATCTACTGTCTGCCCGGCAACGGCGGCATCGCCGCCGACGCGGTCTGCGTCAGTGAGATCGGCGCGAAGGACATCCCCGCGCAGGTCGAATTTGCCAAGGCGCACGGCATTGATTATGCCGTTGTCGCGCCGGACGACCCCCTCGCCCTCGGCGCGGTGGACGCGCTGAGCGCGGCAGGCATCCCCTGCTTCGGCCCCGACAAAAAGGCCGCCGTCATCGAGGCGAGCAAGGCGTTTGCAAAGGATCTGATGCAAAAATACAACATTCCCACCGCAAAATACCGCGTCTTTACCGACGCGCCCTCCGCCTGCGCCTACATCAACGCCGAGGGCGCGCCCATCGTCGTCAAGGCGGACGGTCTCGCGCTCGGCAAGGGCGTCGTCGTCGCGCAGACAGTCGAGGAGGCGAAGGCCGCCGTACGCGCGATGATCGAGGATAAGACCTTCGGTCAGAGCGGCGCGCGCGTCGTCATCGAGGAATATATGGAGGGTCCCGAAGTCTCGGTGCTGAGCTTCACCGACGGCGAAACGCTCGTGCCGATGGTCTCCTCCATGGACCACAAGCGTGCGCTCGACGGCGACAAAGGTCCCAACACCGGCGGCATGGGCGCGGTCGCGCCGAACCCGTATTATACAAAGGAGATTGCGGCGGAGTGCATGGAGAATATCTTCCTGCCGACAATCCGCGCGATGAAGGCGGAGGGCCGCCCCTTCCGCGGCTGCCTCTACTTCGGGCTGATGCTCACCAAGAGCGGCCCGAAGGTCGTGGAGTACAACTGCCGCTTCGGCGACCCCGAAACGCAGGCGGTGCTGCCGCTGCTCAAAAGCGACCTGCTCACCGTCATGCAGGCGACGACGAACGGTACGCTCGCGGACGCGAGCGTGGAATTTTCGACCGGTTCCGCCTGCTGCGTCGTGCTCGCGTCCGAGGGCTACCCCCAAAAGTATGAGAGCGGCTTTCCCATCACGATGAGCGAGGAGGCCGCCGCGCACTGCTATGTCGCGGGCGCAAAAAAGGACGGCGATACGCTCCTGACCGCGGGCGGGCGCGTGCTCGGCATCACCGCCGCCGCCCCCACGCTGAGGGCCGCCGTCGAGGAGGCGTACCGGCTGGCGGAGGGCGTAGCTTTTGCCAACAAATACTGCCGCGGCGACATCGGCAGCGCCGCGCTCGCGGCGCGGGAGGAGAGAGGATAAAATGGTATTTCGGACCTATGTGGAAAAGCGGCAAGGTCTCGCGCCCGAGTGCGAGGCGCTGCTGACGGACTGCCGCGATTTTCTCGGCGTGCAGGGCCTGCGCGCCGCGCGTATCTGGAATCGCTATGATGTAGAGGGGATCGAGGCCCCTCTCTTTGAAAATGCCTGCAGGAGCGTGTTCTCCGAGCCGCCGCTGGACCTTGTGTCCGACGCGGCGGACACGCAGGACGCCTGCGCGGTCTTTGCCGTCGAGCCCCTGCCCGGTCAGTTCGACCAGCGCGCAGACAGCGCAGCGCAGTGCATCCAGCTTTTGAGCCAAGGCGAGCGCCCGCGCATCCGCACGGCAAAGCTCTACGCGCTCTATGGCACGCTGACGGATGCCGATGTCGAGGCGGTCAAGCGCTATGTCATCAACCCCGTCGAAAGCCGCGAGGCGAGCCTTGCAAAGCCCGAAACGCTCGCCGAGGAGCTTGCCGAGCCAAAGCGCGTTGCGTCCGTCGAGGGCTTTACCGTCATGGACGAGGCCGCGCTCTCCGCACTGCTCTCCTCTATGGGGCTTGCCATGGATATTGCCGACCTCAAGGCGCTGCAGGACTATTTCCGCGAGACCGAGCGCCGCGACCCCACCGTGACCGAGCTGCGCGTGGTCGATACCTACTGGTCCGACCACTGCCGCCACACGACCTTCTCCACCCACCTTGACGAGATCCGCATCGACGATGACGCCGTCAAGGGCGCCTATGCGCGCTATCTCGCCGCGCGCGAGGAGGTCTACGGCGCGGAGAAGGCCGCCCAGCGCCCGCAGACGCTTATGGATATTGCGACCATCGGCACAAAGACGCTCAAGGTCCGCGGTCTGCTCCCCGAGCTCGACGAGAGCGAGGAGATCAACGCCTGCTCCATTCATGTGCCCGCCGTGGTGAACGGCAAGGAGCAGGACTGGCTTTTGATGTTCAAAAACGAAACGCATAACCACCCCACCGAGATCGAGCCCTTCGGCGGCGCGGCCACCTGCATCGGCGGCTGCATCCGCGACCCGCTCTCCGGCCGCGCCTATGTCCATCAGGCAATGCGTGTGACGGGCGGCGGTGACCCGAGAAAGGCGCTTGCCGAAACGCTTTCGGGTAAGCTCCCGCAGCGCAAGCTCGCGCAGACTGCCGCGGCGGGCTACTCCTCCTACGGCAACCAGATCGGCCTTGCCACCGGTCATGTCGCAGAGCTGTACCACGAGGGCTATGTCGCAAAGCGCCTTGAATGCGGCGCAGTCGTCGCCGCCGCGCCCGCGGACAACGTTGTGCGCGAGCGTCCCGCGCCGGGTGATGTGGTCATCCTGCTCGGCGGGCGCACGGGGCGCGACGGCATCGGCGGCGCGACCGGCTCCTCCAAGAGCCACGATATGAAATCGCTTTCCACGATGGCGAGCGAGGTGCAAAAGGGCAATGCGCCCGAGGAGCGCAAGATCCAGCGTCTGTTCCGCGACGGCGCGGTCACGCGCCTCATCAAGCGCTGCAACGACTTCGGTGCGGGCGGCGTGTCCGTCGCGGTCGGCGAGCTGGCGGACGGACTCATCATCGACCTCGACGCCGTGCGCAAGAAGTACGAGGGCCTCGACGGCACGGAACTTGCGATCTCCGAATCGCAGGAGCGCATGGCGGTCGTCGTCGCACCGGAGAACGAGGCGAAATTCATCGCCGCTGCCGCGGCGGAAAACTTAGAGGCCTACCGCGTGGCGGTTGTGACCGAAAGCCCCCGCATGGTCATGCGCTGGCGCGGACAGACGATCGCAGACCTCTCCCGCGCCTTCCTCGACACCAACGGCGCGACGAAGCACGCCTCCGTCGCCGTCCCCGCGAGGGAATGTGCCGCTCCCGCCGCAGCTCAAACGCTGCGCGGCATGGCGGGCAGCCTCAAGAGCGCGTCCCGCCGCGGTCTTGTCGAGCGCTTCGACTCCACCGTCGGCGCGGGGACGCTCCTCATGCCCTTTGGCGGCAGGACGCAGCGCAGCCCCGCGCAGGCGATGGCGGCGCTCCTGCCCGTCCTCCCCGGCGAGAAGACCGCGCAGGGCAGCGTGATGGCCTGGGGCTGCGACCCCGACGCGCTGAGCGCCGACCCCTATCGCGGTGCGCACGACGCGGTCTATACCTCGGTCGCCAAGCTCGTCGCCGCAGGCGCAGACTATCATAAGGCATATCTTTCCCTGCAAGAATTTTTTGAAAAGCTCCGCAATGAGCCCGCGCGTTGGGGCAAGCCCTTCGCGGCGCTGCTCGGCGCGCTGGACGCGCAGCTGGAGCTGAGCGCCGCCGCCATCGGCGGCAAGGACTCCATGTCCGGCAGCTTTCTTGACCGCGATGTGCCGCCGACGCTCATCTCCTTCGCCATCGCGCCGCTGCTCGAAGGCGAGCTGCTGACGACCGACCTGAAGGCGGTGGGCCACGGCGTCTACCTCTTCGCAGGCAAAACGCCCGAGCAGCAGGCCGCCGCGTGGGAGCGTTTCACCGCACTTGCACGCGCGGGCAAGGTCGTGAGTGCGTGGGCGGTCGAAAACGGCCTTGCCGAGGCGGTGATGAAGATGTCCTTCGGCAACGAGATCGGCTTCGCCGCGGAAAATACGGTGCTTGACTGGTTCGCCCCCATACCAGGCGCGATTGTCGCCGAGCTAAGCGATGAAGTCTCCGACGCCGTGCGCATCGGCGTCACCACAGCGGAAAAGGCCATTGCCCTCGGCGCGGACAGTGCCTCCATCGAAGAGCTTGCCGCGCTGAACGACGCTGTGCTCGAAGCCGTCTACCCGACAAAGACGCGGGACAGCGGCACGGTCGAGAGCTTTTCCCATGAAACGAAGGCGCGTGTCGCCCCCGCCGTCAAGCAGGCGCGTCCGAAGGCGCTCATCCCCGTTTTCCCCGGCACGAACTGCGAGTACGACACGCAGCGCGCGCTTTCGGAGGCAGGCGCGGACGCCGAGCAATTCATCGTCCGCAACCTCACGAGCGCCGATGTCGCAGACAGCGTCGAGCGCTTTGCAGCTGCTGTCAGGACCGCGCAGATGATCGTCATTCCCGGCGGCTTCTCCGGCGGCGACGAGCCGGACGGCAGCGCGAAGCTCATCACCGCGTTTTTCCGCAACGCCGCCGTCCGCGAGCAGGTGACGGCGCTGCTCGAGCAGCGCGACGGCTTGATGCTCGGCATCTGCAACGGCTTCCAGGCGCTCATCAAGCTCGGCCTCGTGCCCTACGGAAGGATCATGGATACCGACGAGTCCTTCCCGACACTCACCTACAATGTCATCGGCCGCCACCAGTCCAAGCTCGTGCGCACGCGCGTGTGCTCGACGCGATCTCCGTGGCTTGCGGGAACAGAGGTGGGAGATATTTACACCGTTCCCATTTCGCACGGCGAGGGGCGTTTTCTCGCCTCGCAGGAGCTGATCGAACAGCTTGCCGCAAACGGCCAGATCGCCACGCAGTATGCAGGCCTTGACGGATATGCTACAATGGATATTGCTTTCAATCCCAACGGCTCCGTCTGCGCCATCGAGGGCATCACCTCCCCCGACGGGCGGGTGTTTGGCAAAATGGGGCACAGCGAGCGCATCGGCCCCGCGCTTTACCGAAACGTGCCTGGCGATTACGATATGCACCTGTTCGCCTCGGCGGTGCGTTACTTCAAAAAATAGGAGGGCAAGTCATGGCCTATTACTATCCCGATCCGTCTCATACCTTCAGCGAGTACCTGCTCGTACCGGGCTACACCTCGGAGGAGTGCGTGCCCGACCACGTTTCGCTCAAAACGCCGCTGGTCAAATACCGCAAGGGGCAGGAGGACTGCCCTATCAGCCTGAATATCCCGATGGTCTCGGCGATCATGCAGTCGGTGTCGAACGACACGCTCGCCGTCGCGCTTGCCAAGGAGGGCGGGCTTTCGTTCATCTTCGGCTCGCAGTCCATCGAAAGCGAGGCGGAGATGGTGCGCCGCGTGAAGAGCAGCAAGGCGGGCTTCGTCGTCAGCGCCTCGAATCTCACGCCTGAGCACACGCTGGCCGATGTGCTCGCGCTCAAGGAGAAAAATGGCTTCTCCACCGTCGCCATCACTGAGGACGCCATGCCCAACGGGAAACTCCTCGGCATCGTCACGAGCCGTGACTACCGCGTCAGCCGCATGAGCACAGACCTCAAGGTGCGCGATTTTATGACGCCGCGCGAAAAGCTCATCACTGCTCCCTCCTCCACCACGCTCAAGGAGGCCAACGACATCATTTGGGAGCACAAGCTCAACGCCCTGCCCATTGTGGATGAGAACGACTGCCTGCGCTACTTCGTTTTCCGCAAGGACTACGCCGAGCACAAGGAGCACCCCCTCGCCCTCCAGGACGCGCAGAAGCGCTATCTGGTCGGCGCGGGCATCAACTCCCGCGACTA
>ERZ772882.1765-NODE-1765-length-21613-cov-4.508628_pt1 | contig 21613 bp, 24 predicted proteins | sample MGYA00580576_ERZ772882 | MGnify/ENA primary metagenome ERZ772882 (study PRJEB29015, sample SAMEA2737658) | human gut metagenome | biome: human gut; feature: human-associated habitat; material: faeces | place: China | collected 2012 ... | reverse complement strand
AAAACAAGACGATTTCCGTCAGTAAGCAGGCCGGACGCAACAACGCAGGCGAGCCTGACATCACCCGTCCGAAAACAGAAAACTCGATCAGAAAAATCTCCATCCCACAGGATGCCGTCGATTTTCTGATTGCGGAGCATCAGAAGCACCCAAATAACCCTTGGATGTTCCCATCACCGAAAACCGGTGAAATGTACCACCCAGACTCGGTGGTCAACATCCACAAGAAAATTCTGAAGGACGCAGGGCTGGAACACCTGAGATTTCACGACTTGAGACACACATTCGCAACGTTGGCGCTGCAAAATGGCGTAGACGTGAAAACGGTATCCAGTATGCTTGGACACTTCGACGCGGGATTCACGCTAAGAACCTACACCCACGTTACACGTCAGATGCAGGAAAGCGCAGCGGAAAAGATGGGCAATTTCATGGCGCAAGTCATGTAAAAAAGCAGAGAGCGTCGGAGAGGATACCAAGCATATCCTCTCCGCCGCTCTCTGGACATTTCGCCGTGTGGGTCACGGTGTGGGTCAGGCAAATTCGCCGCCTGAAAATTCGAACAAATAAAAGAGAAAACCGGCGAAAATCTCTCGATTTTCACCGGTTTCTGGAGCTAGTGGCCGGACTTGAACCGGCGACCTGCTGATTACGAATCAGCTGCTCTACCGACTGAGCCACACTAGCATTGCAGATTGGAGATTTGCATCTCTCAAATTTGCTTGGATATCATAACATATGAACGTACTTTCGTCAAGCCCTAATTTCGCTTTTCGGAAAAAAAGCGCATATTGTTCGGTTCAGCCCCGCCGGATGGTGTCCGGCGGGGCGCAGCTTATTCTCCTGTGACCGTGAACGTACCGGTCTCATCCGCCGCAGCGTGCAGCGTATGAAGCGGGCTCACGAAGCTCTCGATGATTTTCTGGGCAATCGGGTCTTCAAGCTCTTTCTGAATCGTACGGCGGAGGTTCCGAGCGCCGTAGGTCACGGAATAGGACTTTTTGACCAGCGCGTCAATGACGCTCTCGTCCCACGTAAAGTCGATCCCGCGCTCCGAAAGCGCCTGCTGGAGATCCGTGAGCATAATGCCCGCAATCGCGCGGAAGTTTTCTTCCGTGAGCTTATTGAACGAGATGACCTCGTCGACACGGTTAATAAACTCCGGCCGCAGGAACTCGGAGAGCGCCTTGACGGCCTTTTCCTGCGTCTGCTCCGATAAGCTCTTGCCGAAGCCGACCGAGCCGTCCTTGCGGTCAGAGCCGGCGTTGGAGGTCATGATGATGATCGTGTTTTCAAAGTTCACGACTCTTCCCTGCGCGTCCGTGATCCGCCCGTCGTCGAGGATCTGAAGCAGGATATTCAGAACGTCCGGATGCGCCTTCTCGAGCTCGTCAAAGAGAATGACAGAATACGGCCGGCGGCGGATTTTCTCCGTCAGCTGCCCCGCCTCGTCATAGCCGACATAGCCGGGAGGCGAACCGATGAGCTTTGAAACGCTGTGCTTTTCCATGTACTCTGACATATCGAGCCGGATGAGTGATTCCACAGATTCAAACATCTCGTTTGCCAGACATTTGACAAGCTCTGTTTTGCCAACACCCGTCGAGCCGACAAAGATAAACGACACGGGGCGCTTCTTGGGCGAAATACCAACGCGGTTTCTCCGGATGGCCGCCGTGACGGCGCGGATGGCCTCGTCCTGCCCCACAATGTGTTCTTTAAGGCGCGTGTCGAGATTTTCCAGCTGCTCATACTCCTGCGCGCGGATCTTGCTCGCCGGGATTTTCGTCCAGAGCTCAATGATGCGCGCAAGGTTTTCCATCGTCAGAACCGGCTTCGGCTCTTCCTCCAGCACGGCAATTTCCTTCTCAAGCTGCAATTTGCGGCTGCGAAGCTCCGCCATGCGGGCAAAGTCCGCGTCCGCCTTATCCGGCTGGTCCATAAGCGCGCCGAGTTCGAGTTCAATATCGGCCTGATCTTTTTTGAGGGCTTCGAGCTTGCCGATGGACTTGTTTTTGAGGTTCACGTCCGAGCAGGCTTCGTCCAAAAGGTCGATGGCCTTATCGGGAAGAAAACGGTCAGTGATGTACCGCTCGGAGAGAATGACGGTCTGCCGCGCGATCTCGGGCGGGATCTCCACGCCGTGGAACTCTTCATAGTAATGCGAAATACCGCGCAGAATCGCGATGGACTCCTCGATCGTCGGTTCATTGACCGTCACGGGCTGGAAGCGGCGCTCGAGCGCAGAGTCTTTTTCGATATACTTGCGGTACTCGTCGAACGTTGTCGCGCCGATGACCTGAATCTCGCCGCGCGAGAGGGCGGGCTTGAGGATATTTGCCGCGTTCATCGAGCCTTCTGCGTCGCCCGCGCCAACCAGGTTGTGCACCTCGTCGATGACAAGGATGATATTGCCGAGCTTTTTGACCTCGTCGATGAGGCTCTTCATGCGGCTTTCAAACTGGCCCCGGAACTGCGTGCCCGCGACGAGCGCGGTCAGGTCCATTAGATAGACCTCCTTGCCTTGCAGTTTGTAGGGTACTTCTTTGTCGACGATCCGCTGCGCCAATCCCTCGGCAATCGCCGTTTTGCCGACGCCTGGCTCACCGATCAAACACGGGTTATTCTTCTGCCGCCGGTTTAAAATCTGCACCACGCGCTCGGTTTCCACGTCGCGGCCGACAATGCGGTCGAGCTTCCCGTCGCGCGCCTTCTGCGTGAGGTTCTGACAGTAGGTATCGAGAAATTTGCGTTTTTTATTCTTCTGTCCGTTCGGCTTATCGCCGCGCGGAGGATTTTGCCGGGGCTCTTCCTTCTGCGGGCTCAGGGCTTCCCCTGGGTTGTTGTTTCCGGCGTTTCCGAAGAGCTTATTGAGGAACGGGAACGTCGCGGTCTGCGAGGCGTTTTCGTCATCCTCGTCCTCCTCCGGCTCGTCGTCCCGGTTCTGCGCGCCGGAAATGAGTCCTTCGAGGCCGTTCATCGTGTCGAGCATTTCACCGTTGAGGTTGTCGAGGTCCTCGTCAGAAAGGCCCATGCGGCTGATCATGTCGTCGACGGGTTTGATGCCAAGCTCGCGCGCACATTTGAGGCAGTAGCCCTCATTGTTGGTCTGGCCGTTTTCAATCTTTGTGATGAACACGACCGCCAGATTCTTTTTACATTTGGAACATAAGGTTGGTTTCATGATATACGTTCTCCTACTCAGATAGGATCAATTTTTAAGAAGTATAGCACGGAATTGTGAACAATTCCAACGCCAATATGTGACGGAACTGAAAATTCAAGGAAGGATGATCTCGCCGCGTCCGCCGCCGAGCAGAACTGCCGAGCCGTCGGCGCGCATGATGACGTTTGTCGCGCTCGTCGTGTTTGCCTGCTCAAAATAGGGCTTCATTGCGCTGGTGTAAATGATGAGCTTTTCCGCCGTCAGAACGGCAAGGTACTCCCCTGCCGCCGAAAAATCGAGGATCTGCACGTCGAGTTCGGCACTTCCAAGCTCCGTCCCCGTTTTGTCAACGGTAACAACCGAACAGTGGTTGCCTGCCTTATACATATTCACGATCAAAGAGAGAAATCCGTCGCCGCCAAAATCAAAGTCCTTGAGATATGCACCGTTGTACGTGTAGTCCGCCAGAAGGCTTCCGCTCACGTCGAGCCACTTCGCGCCGGACTCCCCCACAGCGCAGATGGTATTTGCGTCCAGAAACGTCAGATCGTAAATAAGGTTGCCGCCAAGCGCGGCCGTAATGCCGGAATCTTCCTTCGCAGTCTGGAAAATGTGGAGGCTTGATGCGTAAATGCCATCCCGCTGGCCAAGTGACACACTGGCCAGATACTTCCCTCCTGTCGAGACCGCGCAGACGGGCATGAACTGACTGGCAGATAACCAGCGGTAGATCCGGTTCTGATTGCTGTCGTAGACATACAGCACCGTCTTATAGCCGGACTCCGACGTCGCGTAGCAGAGGCTGCCGTCCGCGGCCATATCCGCATCGAAAATCGGTCTCTGGGTCGTAAGGCTCAGAGCCGTCTCTCCCGACTGCCGCACAGCAAGAAGGTTCGTTCCGCCCACGTCGAAGGCCAGCGTGAGCTTGCCTCCTGTGCGGATAGCGGGGGTATCCAGTTTTGCCTGCACAACGGCAAGCTCGTCTCCGTTCGCGTCATAAAGACTGAGCCCGGAGACAGACGCCACGGCAAGGCCTCCCTGCAAGTCGGCATACTGGTTCGCGTTATGGGAATCAAACGTGAAGCTACCTCCCGCGGAGTCTGTTTTGACGTTCAGGTAGCGCACAAAGCGCTTCGCCGCATCTAAATTCAGAGAATCGCGGAACACATAGAGCGTCACCGCGCCGCCCACCAGAACGAGCGCCAGCACGAACAGCACGATCCTCCGCGCGATGCTTTTCCCGGGATGGGGATCAAATTTTGAAACGTTATCCGACATGGAACACTGCCTCTCCGTCGTCATACCAGAGCTGGGTCATGTAGAGCCCGCCGGGCGGAACCGTGGGACCGGCAGCCTTGCGGTCGCCGTTTGCCAGGATATTGGCCACTTCCTCGGGCGGGAACTTCCCCTCCGCGGCGTACACAACCGTCCCCGCCATCGCGCGCGCCATGTTATATAAAAACCCGTTGGCGCAGACGCGAAGAGAAATGAGATCGCCGTCCCGTTCGACCTCGTAGTGATAGACCGTGCGCACCGTGGACTTCACTTCCGTTCCGACCGAGCGGACGGCGGCAAAATCGTGCGTGCCGACAAACTGCTGCGCCGCGCGCTGCATGACCGCTTCGTCAAGATGCTTGGGATAGAACCACGCGCGATTGACATAAAACGGGTCCTTAATCGGGGAGTTGTAAATGAGGTAGGTGTATTCCTTCTTGACGCACGAACCGATGGCATTGAAGCCGTCGTGCACCTCCATTGCGCCGGTGACGACGATGTCTCCAGGCAGGTGCGTGTTGAAGGCGTACGGAATCCGGTCCACGGGAATTCTCGCATCGGTGCGGAAATTTGCCACGTAGACCTTCGCGTGAACGCCCGCGTCCGTCCGGCCGCAGCCGGTAATGTGCACCTTATGGCCCACGACCATGGCAGCGGCTTTCTCGAGCGTCTGGCCGACCGTGATATCATTTTTCTGCACCTGCCAGCCATGATAGGCCGTGCCGAGGTAGCGGAGCGTCAGGGCAATGTTTCTCATAGCGTTCTCCCGTGTGATAAATTATAAGCCAAAGCGCCGCAGCACAATCACGCCCGCGAGCATCAGCGTGCCAAGGCAATAGGCCGTATAGTCGCGTCCCGCATAATGGAGCGCGTGGAGCTTCGTGCGGCCCTCTCCTCCATGGTAGCAGCGGCACTCCATCGCGGTCGCCAGCTCGTCTGCCCGGCGGAAGGCCGAGATGAACAGCGGCACCAGAATCGGAATGAGCGCTTTTGCGCGCGCGAGGATGTTTCCGGACTCAAAGTCCGCGCCTCTTGCCTTCTGGGCGGACATGATCTTATCGGTTTCCTCGATGAGCGTGGGGATAAAGCGAAGCGCGATGCACATCATCATCGCAAGCTCATGCACCGGCGCGCCGATTTTTTTGAGAGGACTCAGCAAGCTCTCCAGACCGTCCGTCAGCGCAATCGGGCTCGTGGTGTAGGTGAGCATGAACGTCCCCGCCACAAGAAGCGTGATGCGGAGCACCATGAAAACAGCGTTTTCGATGCCCTGCTTTGTGATCTTGAAAATCCAGAACTGCACGAGCGGTTCGCCCTGCCCGTAAAAGAGGTTCAGAACCGCCGTCAGAATGATGATCAGCATCAAAGGCTTGAGGCCCTTCAAAATAACCTTCAGATGGATTTTGGAGATCCAGATGACGGCAAGCAGACACCCCGCCACAAGCGCGTACCCCGCCGCGCCCTTCGCAAGAAACAGCGCCACGATGTACACGATCACGAGTACGAGCTTCGTTCTGGGGTCCATTTTGTGGACGGCGGTTTCGCCCGGGAAATACTGGCCGAGCGTCACATCCTTCAGCATGCGGCCTTCCCCCCTTTCAGAAGCGGCAGGAGAAGCTTTTTCGCCTGCTCCACCGTAAAGGCGGAGGCCGGAACGTCCACGCCGAGCTCGCGGAGCTTTAAAAGCACCTGCGTCACCTTCGGCACGGCAAGCCCCATGTGAACGAGCTCTTCCGGCCTTGCGAACACCTCCGCCGGCGTTGCGTCCATGACAAGGTGCGAGTCGTTCATGACAAGAAGCCGGTCGACATTGGAGGCGATCTCCTCCATCGAGTGGCTCACCATAATGACTGACGCGCCCTGCGCCGCCTGATAGGCCCGGATATTTTCCAGAATGCTCTCGCGGCCGACGGGGTCCAGTCCCGCCGTGGGCTCGTCGAGGATCAGAACGTCCGGCTCCATCGCGATCACGCCCGCAATCGCGGCTCTGCGCTTCTGCCCGCCGGAGAGGTCAAAGGGCGATTTCTCAAGCTCTTTGTCTGTAATGCCGACAAAGCCCGCCGCACGCAGCACACGCGCGCGAACCTCGTCTTCAGACAAGCCCATGTTCTTGGGGCCGAAAGCGATGTCCTGAAAGACCGTCTCTTCAAAGAGCTGATACTCCGGGTACTGGAACACCAGCCCCACATGAAAGCGCAGGCGGCGCGTGAGCTTCGCGTCCGACCACACGTCCTGCCCCTCGAACAGCACCTGCCCGTTTGACGGCCTCAAGAGGCCGTTCATATGTTGGATGAGCGTCGATTTTCCAGAGCCCGTGTGGCCGATCAGGCCGACAAACTCGCCCCTCCCGACCGACAAGCTCACATTGTCCAGCGCCACATGCTCAAACGGCGTATCCGCGCCGTAGACATGCGACACATTTCGAATTTCTAATACAGGCTCCAACCGTTTTTCCTCCGAAATCAGGCTTTCGCCTGCAAAATTTGCCGAAGCAGCGCCTGCGCGCAGTCGTCCACGCTCAAAGCGTCCAGCGGAAGCGCGCAGCCGTCGTCATCGAGCGCTTTCAGCAAAAGCGTCGTCTGCGGCGCGGTCAGTCCGACGCTTTGCAGAAGGTCGATCTTCGTAAAAACGTCCTTCGGCGCGCCGTCGGCAATGATTTTCCCGTCATCCATCGCAATCACGCGGTCGGCGCAGATGGCCTCGTCCATGTGGTGCGTGATCAAAATGACCGTGATATTCTGCTCACGGCTGAGCTTTTCGACGATCGAGACAACCTCCTGCCGTCCCTGCGGGTCCAGCATCGCGGTCGGCTCGTCGAGCACGATGGTCTTGGGCCGCATCGCGAGCACGCCCGCAATCGCAACGCGCTGCTTCTGGCCGCCCGAAAGAAGGTGCGGCGCATGCTTTTTATAGGCCGCCATGCCGACGGCCTCCAACGCTTCATCGACGCGTCTGCGGATCTCCTGCGTCGGAACGCCGAGATTCTCGGGTGCAAACGCCACGTCCTCTTCCACGACGTTCGAGACGATCTGGTTATCGGGGTTCTGGAACACCATGCCCACCTGCTGGCGGATGGCAAGGAGGTTCTCTTCCTGCTTTGTGTCGAGCCCGTAGACCGTCACCGTGCCGCCCTCGGGCAGCAAAATCGCGTTTAAGTGCTTGGCAAGCGTCGATTTGCCGCAGCCGTTGTGCCCCAATACGGCGACAAAGCTCCCCTGCTCGATATCGAGACTCAGGTCCTGAAAGACCACGTGCTCAGTTGCTGTGTCGTCCGGGTAGGAATACGCGAGGTGCCGGATCTCAATTGCGTTTTCCATGCTCAGTCCCTCGTCCACCGGCCGGTGCTGCCGCACGGAAGGGCAAGCCCAGTATTCGTCACCGGAAGCCCCAGCTCGTCGCAGCGCGTTTTGCCGCCATATTGTTTGGATACCAGGATATCCAAAATGTAGCCCAGCACCGAGGGAGCCAGCCCCGTGGTGTAGGAATTGATGATCACAAAGAGCGGATCGTCGCTCAAAACCTTACTCACAAGCTCCACGAAGGGGTAGAGGTTGTCTTCGAGCTTCCAGATCTCGCCCGAAGGCCCTCTGCCGTAGCTTGGCGGATCCATAATGATCGCGTCATAGCGCCGGCCGCGCCGGATCTCGCGCTCGACAAATTTGCCGCAGTCGTCGACGATCCAGCGAATCGGTTTCTCTTCCAGCCCGGAGGATCTTGCGTTTTCCTTTGCCCAGGCGACCATGCCCTTCGCCGCGTCCACATGGCAGACGCTCGCACCTGCCGCCGCGCAGGCGATCGTTGCGCCGCCCGTGTAGGCAAAGAGGTTCAGAACGCTGATGGGCCGTCCCGCGCCTCTGATTTTCTCCATCGCAAAGTCCCAGTTGGCGGACTGCTCCGGGAACACGCCCGTGTGCTTGAAGTTCATGGGCTTTACGTTGAACGTGAGCTCCTTATACCGCACCTGCCACTGCTCGGGAAGATGCAGGTTTGACCATTTGCCGCCGCCGGTATTGGAGCGGCTGTATTTTGCATCATATTTGCGCCACAGGGGGTGATTTTTAGGCGTACTCCAAATCACCTGCGGGTCTGGGCGCACGAGGATATACTTTCCCCATCGCTCAAGCTTTTCCCCGCTCGAGGTATCGATGACTTCATAGTCCTTCCATTCGTCTGAAAGCCACATAGCGTTCTCCTGCTGTTGTTTAATCGTTATGGCTGCCGCCCGAAAGGATATCGCGCACGGCGGAGGAAATGCGGCTCGCGCTATCTTCCTCGTCATCGTCTTCCGGCACTTCGGGTTCGGGCAGATCATCTCTTGTGTGGATGTAGCACTCGACATTGATCGCGTCCACATCCGGGCTCAGAGCCGGGTAATAGCCCGCGGGCAGAGAGTCGTTCGGCACGGCGTAGGCCTGGTCCTGCACCGTGATCCCGCGCACGGGGAAGGCTCGCGAAACATCCAAAAGCCCCACAGTCTTTGTCGTGTTGCCCTCAACCTGCTTGCAGTATTCATTGACCACGTGCCCAGAAGCGCCGCAGATCTCCACTTCCTTATGGACATCGCAGTTCTGCGTCGGCACATCGTAGAGACTGAGCTCCACGGTCACGGCGCGGCTTCCTCTCGGGTCCTCACGGCAGGCGTCTGTCATGAGCAGGCCGCTGTCGCGGCAGACCGTGCACTCGACCACGTTCGTGGGCTTGTTAAATTCCTTGTTGGGAAGGCCGTCATGCACCTGCTCCATGACCTTCTGCCAGAGGACGATGGCGGGATTCGTCGACGAATCCGTCAACACGACCTCCTCGGGGTCGTCGTAGCCGCACCAGACAACGCCGGTATAATAGGGCGTATAGCCCGCGAACCAGCGGTCAAAGTCGCTCGTCGTTGTGCCGGTCTTGCCCGCGACGGTCATGTTTTCGATCTGTGCGGCCGTGCCGGTTCCGGATTCGACGGTGTTCTCCAGCATATAGGTAATATACCAGGCCGTCATGTCCTTCATCGCGACGTGCGACTGCTGCGTATTATCGAGCACGACCTTGCCGTCGGAATCCACGACCTTCGTATACGTCCGCGCCTCGCGGTACACGCCTTCGTTTGCAAACGTCGCGTAAGCCTGCGCCATCGCCTTGACGGTCACGCCCCGGGTCAATCCGCCCATCGCAAGAGGCGCCAGGTCCACGTCCGAAAACGTGTCTCCCGCCGCGTTTACATAGGAGGAAACGAGCGTGCTGAGGCCCATTTTTTCCTTCGCGAACTCGAAGCTGTATTCCGGGGTCATCTGCGCGACGAGCTTGACAGGAATCGTGTTGATGGAAAGACCCACTGCCTCGTTGATGTTCATGAGGCCCCTGTAGATCGAATCGAAGTTTTTCGGCCAGTGCCGCGCGTCGGTAAAGGAATACGGCGTATCGTCCATGACCGTCGCGGGCGTGATGAGCCCGAGCTCCAGCGCGGGCGCGTAGACGGAAACGGGCTTGATGGTCGAGCCCGGGGACAGATAGCTCTGCGTCGCGCGGTTCAGAATCAGGCTCCCCTGCTTCTCGCCCACGCCGCCGGCCACAGCCACAACGTCGCCGGTCTTATTGTCAATGATAACAATGCCGGATTGCAGCTGCTGAGAGCTTGCGGTGTTGGGGATATTATCGAGGTTCTGATAAACCTCCTCCACTGCCGCCTGCACATCGGGGTTGAGCGTCGAATAAATCTTATAGCCGCCCGTCATGAGCATCTTGCGGACAATCGTCTGATCGTAGCCGGTCTTTTCGCTGAGGTCCCGCACGACGTCGTTGATGACCTGATCTTCAAAGTAGGAATAGTAGTCCTCATCGCCGGATGCTTCGCCGCTGGCATTATGGAGCACCAGCTCCTCCGCGACGGCCGTGTCGTGCTGCTCCTGCGTGATATACTTCTGCTCGAGCATCTGGTCGAGAATAATGACCTGCCGCTCCTTGTTCTTGTCGGCATTGATATACGGGTCGTAGATCGAGGGGTTGTTCGTAACGCCGATGAGCGCGGCGCATTCGGCAAGATCGAGCTCGCTCACGCTCTTGCCGAAATAAACCTGCGACGCAGACTCCACGCCCTCGCAGTTTTCGCCGAGCGCGATGACGTTGAGATAGAGCTCCATGATCTGCTTTTTCGTGTACTTCTTCTCAAGTTCCAAAGCGCTGAAAATTTCAACAAGCTTCCGGCGCACCGTGACCTCGTCGCGGCCCGTGATATTTTTGACGAGCTGCTGCGTGATCGTCGAGCCGCCGGCCTCGCCTCTTCCGAGGAACATTTTGACGCAGGCCTTAAGCGTCGTCACCCAGTCGACGCCCTGATGGTCCTCAAAGCGCTTGTCCTCGATGGCGATGCAGGCATGAATGAGGTTCTTGGGAATGTCCTCGTACTTCACCCACGTGCGGTTCGCGCCGCCGTAGAGCTTGCGCAGAACGACGTCCTGTCCGGTCTTCGGGTCTTCATAATAGATGACGGAGGTTTGATCGAGCGTAAAGCCGTCGATCGAGTCGACCTGTGCGGAGAGATTGTTTTTGACGTACAGGGCAAACAGGCACGCAAAAATCAGCGTCGTCAGAAACAGCACCAGCACCATCGTGCCGAATACCTTTCCGAAGCCTTTCAAAATCCGCCGTGCCGCAGAGCCGGAGGGCTGTGTATTTTTATCTGCTCGCATGTTGTTCCTCCATTTTATCGCAAAACGCGCCCGCATTTTTCTGCAAAAAGCAGGCACAATATACCATTTTATTTTTCATCGTTACATTATATCATACGTGTCAATTAGTTTGGAAACAAAATATGAATATATGTGGGGGCGCTCGTAAAAAGCTGGCTCTTTTTTACGAGAATGGGCTGCGCTTCGGCTGCTGGCGCGAAACTCTGCGGGGCGTTGGCTCGACGGAAGATTCGTTTTTTGTATGCTAACGCTCAAAGAAGGGAAACGTATGAAATAAGGAGGCGATTTGGATGAGGCGGAATGTGGCTGTATGTGCGATTTTGCTTGCGATGGGGCTTGGTGCCAGGACCTATTTTCTGACGGTGAAGGACGGCAGGATCTGCTACCGGGAGGTGCCGGGTTCTGCACTCGTTGACACGGGCCGGAGCGTATCCATGCTGCCGCGCGCGGAGGACCGGGCGCTTTTATCGCAGGGCGTGTATGTCGCGGGACGGGCGGCTTTGACGCGCGCGCTGGAAGATTTTTGTTCCTAAATTGCGTGCCGGCAGAATTTCCTCTTGATTTTGTATGCGCAAGACGTTAAAATAGGTGCAAGAACAAATCCTGTGGAGGACGCAACAATGAACGAAGAATACGGAAGCGATTTTATCTCCATCACCGACGAAGACGGCAAGGAGTATGAGCTGGAGGTTCTGGCAGAGCTGGAATACGAAGGCAGCAAATATCTGGCCCTCGTTCCCGCCGAGGATAACGGCGAGGAAGACTTAGAGGTCAGCATTCTCAAGGCCGTGGACGAAAACGGCGAGGAGATTCTGGTCACCATCGACGACGATGATGAGCTCGAGGCCGTGTACGGCGCGCTGATGGATCTCATCTACGAGGACGAGGACATGGAAGAGGCCGACGAGAACTGAGCGCAGCTAAATATTACGTCATGTTTCCCTGCGGGGTGCGTGACGGCTCCACTTAAACCCACATTATATTCAGGGGATGCCGGAAAACTTCCGGTGTCGATTGCAGGCCTCCCGCCCACGGCTCTGACCGGTGGTGGACGTTGGAAGCAGAGAAGCATCGGAGAGGCAACCCACCTGCCCTTTCGTGCAGGTTATAATTGGAGTCGCACGGCCTTCGCGGGGATTCGCTTTGCGTGCGGACTTTGCCGCGCGTTTTTTTGAACAGGAACAAAGATCGGGGTAAGGTGCAGCGCCTTACCCCGTTGCTTTATACTTTGAAAAGCTCAGCGCTTCCCGGTCTTCTCGAGAAGCGTCTCATAAATTGCCCGCGTCTTTGCTTCATCGTCCATACCGATGACAAGCGTTTTCCCGCCGGAGGTCAGGACGACATATTCTTTCGCGTTCGTATAGGCATACAGCGTATAATTGCCGAATTCGCCGTTTCGGAACGCGCCCATCGAGAGCTTCGGAGAACCAAAGCCGTTCGTCCGCACGCCGGGGTCAAAATCGCCGCGATACTCGACCGTATCGATCTTGGAATACTCAACGCGCAGATCCGACCAATAGCTTGCCTTGATCGTCAGCGCATCTTCGCCGCAATTTATCTCCATGCTGCCGGTAAAAAGCAGCAGCGCAGCGCCGAGCAGCATGACCGGAACCGTGACGGCTGTGATTTTCGACGCGATTTTTTCCGCCTTTGTTTTGGGCGCTGTGTCATATACTACGCCCGCTTTCCGGTCCTGCCGGAAAATTGCGTAAGAATACGCGATCGGTGCAAGGCCCAATGCGGCCACGACGCATACCATCACCCAGACCATCGCCTGAAGCGGCAAAAGCGCGGACATAAGAAGAAGAAGTCCTCCGCAGACCCAGACCTTTCCGGCAAAGCGGTGCGTCCGGTTCCAGTTTTCCTCGTTTCCAAGCGTCCAGGAAACCTTGATGCCAAGCGTCCGGTTTCTTCTGAGCTTCGGAAAATAATTGCCGACCCACAAAAACAGCAGGCCGAGCAGCACCGGCACAAGCATCGCAGGCTCCGGCTCTTTTCCCGAAGCCGCCCGATACAAAATGCCGCTCGTCACAAGCGAGCACGCGGGCACGATCCAAAAGATCATCTCCAGAACCTTCCGGCTCTGCTGCCGCTTTTCCTGATCCCAAAGAGTCAGCCGCAGGCAAAACAGATGCACCAGCAAATACAGAAGCGGCAGGCCAAAGACCGCCAGTGCCTTTCCGGCGGTTCCATCTGTGATTCCATCCGCGCCCCAGTGCGTCGCCATCGTATCCGGAAGGTGGTTCCACATGATAATCCCGTACACAGCCGGAAGCAGGATCACGGCCGACGAGAGAAGAATCTTCGCCTTATTTTGTTTGATCATCGCTGCAGTCTCCTTTCAAATCCGCAAGCCAGAGCATTGTTTCCTCCAACACAGAGGTATTGATCTCATAGAAAATGAATTTTCCCTCGCGGGTATCTCGAATCAGGTCGGCTTCTTTTAAAACTGACAAATGCCTCGAAATCGCGGGCGCGGATACGGAAAAGTGCGCCGTGATCTCCCCTGCCGGCATGCGCCTTTTTTTGAGCAGGTTCAGGATCTCCCGGCGAATGGGGTCCGAGAGCGCCTTTAATGTCTGCTGCAATCCCATATCTCACGCTCCTTTAACATTTAACTTAATCGTTAATTATATAATACACAGTGCATGCGGATTTGTCAACAGCCGCGCGCGTTCCTCCGGTTTTCCCGTCCAGTACAGTCCATTTCCGAAAAAATTATGAATTCCGAAAGAAAGGCTTGCATGTACGCGGCTTTTTCTGTATAATACGTGGAGTGTCGCCTGCGGGCGAAGCAAGAATACACGAGAGGAATGATCCTGAAATGAGCGCATCGCGCGAAAAGAACAAGCGCAAGGAGCAGATCGCTTCCGGCGAAACCCCCGCTGTACCCGAGAAAAAGGGTATGAGCAAGGGTCTGAAATGGACCATCGGCATCATCTGCCTTGTATTGGTAATTGCCATCGTCACGTTTTTCTCCATGCTGACCAGCGGCTATCTGGCCCGCCACGCGACCGCGGCGACTGTCGGCGGCCACAAGCTGACCCCCGCCATGGTGAACTATTTCTATAAGGAAGCCTACAACTCCATGAGCAGCCAGTACGGCGACATGATGAGCTACCTCATCGACACCAACACGCCGCTCAACGAGCAGTATTACGACGAAGAAAACGGCGTGACTTGGGCCGATACCTTCACGGAGCAGGGCCTGCAGAGCGCGGCGCGCCTGTTTGCCATCTACGACGAGGCAGTCGCCAACGGCGCGACCCTTACCGAGGACGATCAGGCAAACATCGACGCGACCGTCATGAATCTCACCACCTACGCCTCCCTCTATGGCTACTCCAACGTCAACGGCTATATCGCCGCTATGTACGGCGCGGGCTGCAACGAGAAGAACTTCCGTGAGTTCCTCACCATCGAAATGCTCGCCACCCGTTACTCCGAGGATGTGGAAGCCGAGCCCACCTATACCGACGACAAGCTCGTAAGCGAATACGAAGCTGACCCCGACACCTATGACACCGTTGACTACCGCGTTTTCAACGTGACCGACAGCCTGTTCGACGAGACCGACGAGGAGAAACTCGCCGAGCTCAAGAAGACCGCTGCCGACGAGATGCTGGCCGCCGCTGAAAAGGGCGACGAGGCCTTCATTTCCGCGGCCTACGAGCATGCTTCCGAGGACACCAAGGACAGCTACACCGACGACAGCTACACCCTGCGCACGGAGGTACACCACAGCGAGTCCGAGCTCTCCGACTGGCTCTTTGATGCCAGCCGCAAGACCGGCGACGCTACCTGCATCGAGTCTGACGGCACGTACTACATCGCGATCTTCGAGTCCCGCGACACCCATGACTACGCGCTGCCGAATGTCCGCCACATCCTGATCTCCGTCACCGATACGACGGACGAAGACGCTATGGCGGAGGCCAAGGCCAAAGCGGAAGAGCTGCTTGCCCAGTATGAGGCCGGCGAACACACCGAAGACGCGTTTGCCGCCATCGGCGACGCTGCCCGTGACGACGGTACTGCCGCAGAATCTGCCCGCTATGAGGACATCACGCCGGGTCAGATGGTCGAGGATTTTGAAAACTGGTGCTTTGAGGACCACGAGGTCGGGGATACCGGCATCATCGAAAGCTCCTACGGCTACCATGTCATGTACTTCTCCGGCTATGGCACGAACTACCGCATGAAGCTCGTGGACGACCAGCTCCGCAGCGATGCGTATGACGCATGGTTCGCTTCCGTCACCGAGGGTGCAACGGACAACATCCATACAAATGCGTTTGGTATGCGCTTTACCACCAAGTAACAGTAAAAACGAAAAGGGGCTGCCTTGCGGCAGCTCCTTTTTTGGGAGACAGTTATGCAGGAAACACAATTTGACCGGGAACGGATGCTTCTGGGAGACGAAGCAATCGATCTTCTGAAAGAATGCCATGTCGCCATCTTCGGTGTCGGCGGCGTGGGGAGCTTTGCGGCGGAGGCTCTGGCGCGCGCGGGCGTGGGCGCGATCACGCTCGTTGACCACGATACCGTGTCGCTCACGAACCTCAACCGGCAGCTGGTCGCCCTGCGCTCGACGCTGGGTATGCGGAAAACCGACGTGATGGCAGAGCGCATCCGGGACATTCACCCCGACTGCCGCGTCACGGTGCTTCCCGTCTTCTATGAACCCGAGACCCGGGAGGATTTCTTTTCCCGCGGCTTTGACTATATTGCCGACTGCATCGACTCCACGCGCAGTAAGCTGGACCTCATCGAGACCGCCATCACGCGCGGCGTTCCGATCATCAGCTCGATGGGAACCGGAAACCGGCTCGACCCCTCGAAATTCAGGATTACCGACCTGAGCAAAACCTCCGGCTGCCCGCTAGCCAAGGTCATGCGCCGAGAGCTTCGGGCGCGCGGGATCAAGCACCACACGGTCCTTGCCAGCGAAGAGCTGCCGCTTACGCCGAGGAAGCTTCCCGGTCAGGAAGCGGAAAGGCGCACACCGCCGGGCTCTGTGTCGTGGGTCCCGCCGTGCGCAGGTATGATGATCGCAGGCTATATCGTGCAGCAGCTTCTCACGCAAAAAGTGCCGGAACAACCGACAGAATAAATTATGCCTCCCCTGCCAACACTAGTGTGTACTTGACAGGGGAGGTTTTTTTATGAACGCTGCGCAGCCCGCCATCTGGAAATGTCTGCTGACCGGAGGCCTCGCCGGATTTGTCAACGGCTTTTTTGGAGCCGGGGGCGGCATGATCGTCGTGCCGCTTCTGATCCTGCTTGTAAAGCTCGAGGACAAAAACGCGTTTTCCTCGGCCATCAGCATCATTCTGCCGCTGACGATCGTCTCGCTCGTGATCTACGCGAAAAACGGCGCGCTGGACTTGAAAGCCGCGCTTCCCTACCTTCTCGGCGGCGCAGGCGGCGGAATCCTCGCCGGGCTCTGGTTCAAGAAGGTCTCGGCGCGATTTTTACACATTGCGCTGGGACTCCTGATTTTATTTGGCGGCGCGAGGTTAATTTTATGTTAACCTTTCTGATTGCCGTTCTGGCAGGAATCATCTGCGGCGTGCTCTCGGGGTTCGGAATTGGCGGCGGTTCGCTTCTCATGGTCTGGCTGACCGCCGCACAGTCCATGGAACAGCGCACGGCACAAGGCGTGAATCTTCTGTATTTCCTCCCGACTGCTGCGTGTTCCCTCTTCTTCCACGTCAAAAATAAGCAGATCGTCTGGCGCGCCGTTCTTCCGGCGGCTCTGGCCGGGTGCCTCACCGCGATTCCCGGGGCGCTTTTGGCATCGAATCTCGATACCGGCCTTCTGCGAAAGCTCTTCGGCGGCTTTCTCATTCTCGTTGGGATCAGCGAGGTGTTTTTCAAGGGCAAAAAATCCGGCAGTTCAGGCTGAACCGCCGGATTTTTGATACCGTATCAAACGATCATCATAACCACCGCAACGATCAGCAGCACAACGCCAACTGTGCGGCTCCAGCCGAGAGCCGCCTCAGAGGGCTCGCCATCCTTGACCTTCCAGCCGACGTCGAGATACCACGTCAGCTGCGGACAGGCGGTGTTGATGCCGCCGACGAACAGCAGAAACAGGATGATTCCCCAGTTCTTTGCAGACGTATCCTCCTGCGTGGTGCGGACCTTGCGCAGAAGTCCCTTGAGCACCATGCCGCTCGGATATTTTTCAAAGTCAAAATTCAGGCTCGCTTCCCCGCGTCCGCTGCTGCTGTTCTCAGTCCACGTGTACGTCTCCCCGTCAGGATACGTAAACGTCACGCTGTAGCCGGTGCCGCTGGCGTCATACCGATAGGAATACGTATTTGTGCCATCCGAAATGGTGCCCTTGTCGTTGTCGATCGGCGTGACGGTGTAGACTCTCCCATCCCATCCAGTGGAATACGGCTCGAGGGCGTTTTTCGTCTGCTTTTCTGCGCAGGCGCTCAGGCTCAGCACCAGCGCTGCCAGCACCGCCAATATCAGCACTGCAAACGCGATATTCCGCCGTTTTCTCATATGCGTCTCCTTTCCGGCCTCTACCGCGCAGGCGCTTCAATCCGCCATGCGGTAGGATTTGTCAAAATACTCATAGTACGGGATCAAAAATTCGTAGCCTGCTTTTACTGCGTCCAGCAAATCTCTTGAATAAGACAGCTCGTCGTATTCGCGCTCGCAGGCGATGGAGAACGAGCGGCGGTTGTACCACCCCGAGAGCGCGTCGTCCGCGTGTCCCTTCGGTCTTGCGTATTCGTCGCCGCGCAGGAAAAACGTCTGCTGCCGGTCCAGTTTCCTTGCCAGCTTCTCGAGCTCCTTCAGGTGCTGGTCGGCGTATTTCCGGAATCTTGCCGCCGCAGCCGGCTGCGACCAATAGCCGAAGCCGTAGCTGTAGCCCTCGCAGCCGACCTCGAACCAGAGGCAGGGCGCATTTTCCCGGCCCTCGAGCTCATTCTGGAACGAGAACCAGATGTGGTCCTTCAAAGGCCCCCGGCCAAATAGCCGCCTTGCGTCGCGGTATATCTTTGAGATGTGCAGATTCAGGTGCAGCTGCGGATACCTTTCCGTCAGCCAGTCGTAAAGCTCACCTGAAAGCTCTTTCGTCGGGTTCATGATATATTCGTTAAATTGATCTTTTCTGGGATGGAACCATTCGCGCGAATTGTTGAAGCGGATGTCCCAGAAGAAATCCACGGTCTTGTCGCTGTAGCCTGTGAACATGCAGTGTTTTACTCCTTGTGCGTGCGAAGATAATTGAGATAGCCCTCTAAAATAAGGGACGCAGCAACCGCGTCGACGGTTTTCTTGCGTTTTTTGCCGTGGTAATTGTTATCAGACAAAATCTGATGGGCCTCGATCGTCGTTCTTCTCTCATCCCATAAGACGATCTTCTCGCCCAGAAGTTCCTCGAGCTTCGCAGCAAATTCCCGGTAGAGGTCCGCTCTCAGCCCCTCCGAGCCGTCCATGTTGCGGGGAAAGCCCATCACGAGGCGCTCTGCCCCGGATTTTCTGTAGGCCTCCGCCACAAGCTGGGCCGTTTTTTCTTTGTTCCAGGACTCAATGACGCTCGTCGAGCCTGTCAGCATCCCCAGCGCGTCCGAGACGGCCACACCCGTGCGCGCGTCTCCCAGATCGATCGCCATTACCTTCATGTAAGCTTCCTCCGTATCGCGGTTTCATTTTTTATATTGTACCATGCTTTCGGCACAAAGGCAATTGTGGCGAATTTTTTCCGCATTTTTTCAAATTTCCGGTTGACCCGGGGCTTCATTTGTGCTATATTGTTTCTACCTGCGAAAAAAGGGATTCGTATGCCGTTTTTTCAGCCGCGTTGGCGCCATCGTAGTTTCGGCGTCGCCTAAATTTACCATAGAACGCGGTCATACAGGGAGGCAAGATTTAAGGAGGTGCCGAACAATGCGCGTGAAGATCACACTCAGATGCAACGAATGCAAGCAGAGAAACTACAACACGATGAAGAACAAGAAGAACGACCCTGACCGTCTCGAAATGAAGAAGTATTGCAGATTCTGCAAGAAGCAGACTGTTCACAGCGAGACGAAGTAAGGCAATGGCAAAGACATTGCAGAAAGGGTGAAATCATGGCAGAAGCAAAAAAGGAAAACTTCTTTGTGCGTGCCGGGAAGCGAATCAGCCGTTGGTTCCGCGAAATGAAGAGCGAGCTGAAAAAGGTCGTATGGCCCACTAAGAGCCAGATGATCAACAACACGCTCATCGTTCTGGCCTGTGTGCTGGTCGTCGGCATTTTCATTTGGGTTTTTGATGCGGTCGGCGGCGTCGTCGTCAACGGTATTATTACCCTCGTCAAGGGCTGAGCGGTACCATGGCGGAAGCAGCAAAATGGTATGTTGTGCATACCTATTCCGGTTATGAAAACACCGTAAAGGCCACCATTGAAAAAACCATCGAGACCCGCCAGCTCCAGGATCTCATCCACGTCGTCTCCATCCCGATGGAGACCGTCACCGAGATCACGGATAACGGCCCCAAGACGTACGATCGCAAGGTGTTCCCCGGCTATGTGCTGGTGAAGATGATCATGTCCGATGAGGCATGGTACATCATCAAGAACGTGCGCGGCGTGACCGGCTTCGTCGGCTCGGGCACCAAGCCTACGCCGCTGACAGACGAAGAGGTGCAGCAGCTGGGCGTTGAAAAGCACGAGATCGTCGTCGCCTACAGTGAAGGCGACACCGTCAAGATTGCAGACGGCCCGCTGACGTCGTTTACCGGCGTTGTCGATATGGTGGATATCGAAAAGAACAAGGTGCGCGTGGTCGTGTCCATGTTCGGACGCGAAACGCCCGTCGAACTCGAGCTCGATCAGGTCGAACTGGTCAGCGAGTAAGCCCCGGCTGGAGGCCGGAACGTGGGAGGGGTTCACCCCGCCAGAAATACGCGCGAGCGTATCACCACATTTATTCAGGAGGTGCTTATCATGGCACAGAAAGTAACAGGTTATATCAAGCTTCAGATTCCTGCCGCAAAGGCAACCGCTTCGCCCCCTGTCGGCCCGGCGCTTGGCCAGCACGGCGTTAACATTTCCCAGTTCATCAAGGAATTCAACGAGCGTACCAAGGATCAGGCCGGCTTCAAGATCCCGGTTGTCATCACCGTTTACGCCGACCGCAGCTTCACCTTCGTCACCAAGACCCCCCCGACTCCGACCCTCATTCTGAAGGCGCTCGGCATCGAGAAGGGCTCCGGTGTTCCCAACAAGGACAAGGTCGCTACCATCACCAAGGCGCAGGTCAAGGAAATCGCCGAGCGCAAGATGCCAGACCTGACTGCCAACACCATTGAAGCCGCAATGACTCAGGTTGCAGGCACCTGCCGCAGCATGGGTATCGTTGTTGTCGACTAATTGCTTGACCCGAGGTATTCCGGCTATCGGCCGGGCCTCATAAATATGTGGGAGGATTATTCCGCATCACCACTAAGGAGGATATTACATTGTTTAAAGGTAAAAAGTACGTCGACAGCGCGAAGCTGATCGACCGCAGCGTCCAGTACGAAATCGCTGACGCGATGGATCTGGTTGTCAAGACCGCAAAGGCCAAGTTCGACGAGACTGTCGAAGTTCATATCAAGCTCGGCGTTGACTCCCGTCACGCTGACCAGCAGGTCCGCGGCGCGATCGTTCTTCCGAACGGCACCGGCAAGACCCGTAAGGTCCTCGTGTTCGCCAAGGACGCAAAGCTCGACGAAGCCCTCGCAGCAGGCGCTGATTACGCCGGCGGCATGGAGCTCGTGGAAAAGATCCAGAAGGAAAACTGGTTCGACTTTGACGTTGTCGTCGCTACCCCCGACATGATGGGTATTGTCGGTCGTCTGGGTAAGATTCTGGGTCCGCGCGGCCTGATGCCCAACCCCAAGGCAGGTACCGTTACCCCCGATGCCGGTCGCGCTGTGACCGAGGCGAAGGCCGGTAAGATCGAGTACCGTCTGGACAAGACCAACATCATCCACTGCCCCATCGGCAAGGTTTCCTTCGGCGCGCAGAAGCTGCAGGAGAACTTTGATACCCTGATGGACGCTATCGTAAAGGCCAAGCCCGCGGCTGCCAAGGGTCAGTATGTCCGTTCCTGCGTGGTTGCCACCACCATGGGCCCCGGCGTCAAGATCAACCCCGCCCGCTTTGTTGCCGTAGCGACGACCGAGAACTGATCGAAAAACCGATAAAAGCGGACTCTACGGAGCCCGCTTTTTTTCGCAAAGGGGGAGGCCCTATGAAGAAAATCGTAACGGAATTCAAGGACTTTATTTCCCGCGGGAATGTGATGGATATGGCAGTCGGCGTGATCGTCGGCGGTGCCTTTGGCAAGATCACCTCCTCGCTGGTGAATGATGTGTTCATGCCCTTTTTGGGGTGGGTCATCGGGGATATCGACCTGACGGCGCTGAATATCACCCTTTCCCCGGCTGTGATGGAGGGTGAGACGGTGGTGAAGGAAGCGGTGGTAATGGGGATCGGCAG
>ERZ772882.1758-NODE-1758-length-21695-cov-3.833549_pt1 | contig 21695 bp, 20 predicted proteins | sample MGYA00580576_ERZ772882 | MGnify/ENA primary metagenome ERZ772882 (study PRJEB29015, sample SAMEA2737658) | human gut metagenome | biome: human gut; feature: human-associated habitat; material: faeces | place: China | collected 2012 ... | reverse complement strand
AGCATGGACTTGGCGCCGGTGAAGCCCTCCTCGTCCGGCTGGAACACCAGCTTCACCGTGCCGGAGAGCTCCTGCCGGTGCCGCATCAGCAGTTGGGCCGCCCCCAGCAGCATAGCGGTGTGCATATCGTGGCCGCAGGCGTGCATGCAGCCGTTTTCCGATTGGAAGGGCAGGCCCGACTGCTCCTGTCCCCGGAGGGCATCCATGTCCGCCCGCAGCAGGATGCAGCGTCCGGTGTCAGTTCCGGTGACGGTGGCGGTCAGGCCGCCGCCCAACTCCTGTGGATGGTATCCCATCTCCGTCAGCCGCTCCTTGACATAGGCCACCGTCTCCGGCAGAACCGCCCCGGCCTCCGGGTTCCGGTGCAGGCGGCGACGATCCGCCGTCAGCTGAGGCTGCATGGTCTGCGCCTCCCGGCGTAATTCCTGAATATCCATGGTATTCGCTCCTTTTGCTGTTGGTTTTTCTATGATTATACACGCTGTGGTGGGAGAAATCTTGCATATTTTGAAAACAGCAGCGCCGGAAGCAAATATTTTTTCTGGAGTCCCTTGACATCTTCTTCCGCCGGTGGTATAGTACTACCAACCTACCGAATTAGTAGTATTATCAAAAACGATCATCGGCCCCTGCCGCATGGAAAGGAAGCGCTGTTATGTCCCGCATTTATCCCTCTGCCGATCAGCTCATCGGCCACACTCCCCTGCTGGAGCTGACCCATCTGGAGAAGAAGTACGGTCTGAAGGCTCGTCTGCTGGGCAAGCTGGAGTATCTCAACCCCGCCGGCTCCGTGAAGGATCGTATCGCCCGTGCCATGATCGATGACGCAGAGGTGAAGGGCCTGCTGAAGCCCGGCAGCGTTATCATCGAGCCTACTTCCGGTAATACCGGCATCGGTCTGGCCTCCGTGGCCGCCGCCCGTGGCTATCGGGTCATCATCGTCATGCCGGAGACCATGAGCGTGGAGCGCCGCCAGCTGATGAAGGCCTACGGCGCCGAGCTGGTGCTGACGGAGGGTTCCAAGGGCATGAGCGGCGCCATTGCCAAGGCGGAGGAGCTGGCCCGTGAGATCCCCGGCGGCTTTGTCCCCGGTCAATTTGTCAATGCCGCCAATCCCAAGGCGCACTTCGAGACCACCGGCCCGGAGATCTATGAGGATACCGACGGCAAGGTGGACTACTTCGTGGCCGGTGTCGGCACCGGCGGCACCATCACCGGTGTGGGGCAGTATCTGAAGTCCCGGAACCCGGAGGTGAAGGTGGTAGCCGTGGAGCCCAAGAGCTCCGCCGTTCTCTCCACTGGCGTGGCCGGCGCCCACAAGATCCAGGGCATCGGCGCAGGCTTCGTGCCGCAGGTGCTGGATACCAGGGTCTATGACGAGATCATCCCTGTGGAGAACGATGATGCCTTTGCGCTGGGTAAGGAGATGGGTCGCAGCGAAGGCGTGCTGGTGGGCATCTCCTCCGGTGCTGCGCTGTGGGCCGCCATTGAGATCGCCAAGCGGCCCAGCAGCGAGGGCAAGACCATCGTGGTGCTGCTGCCGGATACCGGCGACCGTTATCTCTCCACACCGCTGTTTGCCGACTGAGGCTCTTCCTTTGCTATCTTCTTTTTCCTTTTACTCTTTTTTACCCCTCTCTCTGCCCGAAAGGGCAAGGGGCAAAGACCCGGTATCCTGTCGATACCGGGTCTTTGCTCTGTTCTTTTCCGGTGGTGCTTACAGTCCCAGCAGCTTCGCTTTCAGCACGGCGGCCACGGTCTTGCCGTCCTCGATCTCGCCGGAGAGGCACCGTGCCAGCAGCGTATCGAAGGGGAGGCGCCGCACCTGCAAAAATTCGTCGGCATCGGGGTGCGTTGCCCCAAAGGTCAGGCCACGGGCCAGATACAGGTGCAGCACCTCGCCGTAGCAGCCGGGAGAAGGCAGAACGGCCCCCAGCGGCTGCCAGTGAGTGGCCTCGGCGCCTGTCTCCTCCTGCAGTTCCCGCCGGGCCGTAGTCAGCGGGTCCTCGCCGGGCTCCCGCTTTCCGGCGGGGATCTCCAGCAGCGTCCGGCCAAACACATAGCGGTACTGCTCCACCAGCACGGCGCAGTCCTCGTCATCCAGCGCCAAGATCCCCACGCCGCCGGGGTGGCGTACCACCTCCCGTGTGGAGGTATTGCCATTGGGCAGGGACACGGTATCCACCTGCACGTCGATGATGCGGCCATGGTAGATCTCCCGGCGGGAGAGCAGCTGTTCGGTCAGGTTCATAGTGATATCCTCCTTGCGTTCTTTCTGCAGTATACCACGGCAGAGGCTGTGTGCCAAGAGGGCTTCTCTATCAGCAGTGTGGCGCATATTTCGGGCTTGTAATCAGCGGCGGAACGTGGTATACTATATGCCACACTTCAGGAAAGGAGCGCTTCCCATGGAAAAGCGTGGCATCAAGATCGCCGCACAGAACCGCAAGGCGTACCACGACTACTTCGTGGAGGAGCGCTATGAGGCGGGCATCGAGCTGGCCGGAACGGAGGTCAAGTCCATCCGGGGCGGGCGGGTGAATCTGAAGGATTCCTACTGCGTGGCCAAGGATGGTGAGCTGTTCGCCCTGAGTATGCACATCTCCCCCTATGAGCAGGGCAACATCTTCAACAAGGATCCGGATCGGCCCAAGCGGCTGCTGATGCACAAGCGGGAGATCCGCAAGCTCCATGACCTGCAAAAGCAGGACGGGTATGCCCTGATCCCTCTGAGCCTGTATTTCAAGGACAGTCGGGTAAAGGTGGAGCTGGGGCTGTGCAAGGGTAAGAAAAACTACGACAAGCGGGACGCCATCGCCAAACGGGACGCCAAACGGGAGATGGACCGTGCCATGCGGGAAAAGAACCGCTGACGCCTGATAAAAAGGAGAATGGATATGAGCAACCCTATTGTGACCATCGAAATGGAAAATGGCAAGAAGATCGTGGCGGAGCTGTACCCCGACATCGCTCCTCAGAGCGTGCGGAATTTCATCTCCCTCGCCAACGCCGGTTTTTATAACGGCCTGATCTTCCACCGCTGCATCTACGGCTTCATGATCCAGGGCGGCTGCCCCGACGGCACCGGTATGGGCGGCCCCGGCTACTGTATCAAGGGTGAGTTCGAGGCCAACGGCATCCGCAACGACCTGCGCCACACCCGTGGTGTGCTGAGCATGGCCCGTGCGCAGGATATGGACTCTGCCGGCAGCCAGTTCTTCATCATGCACAAGGACTCCCCCCATCTGGATGGACAGTACGCTGCCTTCGGCATGGTCATCGACGGCATGGACGTGGTGGATGAGATCGCCTCCCAGCCCCGGAATATGCTGACCAACAAGCCCAAGAAGCCGCAGGTGATGAAGTCCGTCACCGTGGATACCCAAGGTGTGGAGTACCCGGAGCCGGAGAAGCTGCCGGACCCCTTCCACAGCTAAGGAAATAACCGTCCGGGTGGGGGCGACCTCACCCGGAACGGTAGAAATATACAGTCTTTTCCCATACTTCGATACGGGGCTGCACCGGTTTCGACGGGGGTGTGGAGGCTGGATAAGCGGGCGGCGGCGCCTGACCGCCATAAAACGGGCAACTTAAAAATTAACTGACAACAATCGTATTGCTGTCGCTGCCTAACTAAAGGCAGCCGTCTGAACCGGAGAGGCCACAGGCCGGGGAAGGCGTCGTTGATGTGGCGGACGTGCGGCGGGTAAGAGTTGCCCCGCCCATGCATCATGACTCTACCAAGCTGTGCAGTCTGGGCAGTGCCTGCACGGGGCGGGAATCCTGAATCTGTCCTGCGCCCGGAGAAGGTCTTGTTAAAGCGCTTTCGGACAGGGGTTCGACTCCCCTCAGCTCCACCAAACAGGTATTGGACGAACACCTATTTCTTCAGCGGCGGCTTCGCCGTGAAGTGTTCGCTCTGATCCACAACAGAAAAGCGCCGTCTTGGGAGAGATCCCGAGACGGCGCTTTTTCTATATTTCTGAAGCGTTCTAAAACTTTACATTTGTATACCTTCAATGCTAAGGAGGGGTGTGCTGTGATGACTTTCCTGTATATGAATTGCGGTATTCCCTCATTTTCAAACTCAATTTAACCAAGGAAATAAAAAAGAAGATATGAAGTAATCAAACTAAAAAATCTGAATTCTAAGATACGGTTTTTACTTCTGCAATTCCCGGTTTTTGCAATAAATCAAAAAACTCATTAATTGCGTTGTGCTGCTGCATTGGATATCTCATACCTGTTCTTCGTTTACAGAATGTGAAAGTAACCGATTCCTTTGCTCGGGATAATGCCACAAAGAATGTGCAGCGATCTTCATCCGGCTGGTTCCTAAAGTTCCAGAAAGCAGAGTCTTCCAATCCAACAAAATATACAGCAGAGTATTCCAGCCCCTTGCTTTTGTGGATTGTCATTATAGGTACTGAATGTTCTCCACAAAAATTCTCAATGGCTAGATTCCAGTCCCCACACGCAGCAACATATTCAGTAAAAAAGAGGTTTTCAAATTTTTCAATTAAGTCATCAAAGTGAGCCCCTTGCTTATACGCCGGAAATTTCGCTTTGATTTTTTCAATGCTGAAGAATCTAATTATCGTCCCTAGAGTGTCATGCCATTGCACACCGTCAAATCCCTGCTGTGCGGTTTTCTTCACGGTATCTGCTAGGTTAACCAGCTTCCGCTGCATTTCATCATAGACACCATTCTCCTGTGTCTCACCAATACCCCAGAGTTCGACCAATGACTCCCCTATGAAGTTCCACTCATTTGGATGTTTCCTGTCATAGGCACACAACATAAACTTGATGAGCAGGTCTACAATTGGCTCCTTAATTAGATCCTGGTAGTCAGTCTCAATGCGAGCTCGGACACCATGTTTCGCTAACTCCGCAATAATCGCGGAAGCATAGTTCTGCGGCAACTGTTTGCAGAGAATACATATTTCGTTAGGCTTTTTTCCTCCGGAAATTCTCTCTAGGATATCTGCTGATACAGCACCAGCTTCCAGCTGTTCATCGCCTGCAATAATCAGAGCAATATCTCCATCATCTTCTGCCCATTTATCTGAAACACAGACTTCTGTTGCCTTTTCTTTTAGAGAGGCATACATTTCTTGTTGTAGTACAACCAATCTTGGTGCCGATCGATGATTCATTAGCAAACGAACATCTTTAGGATTCCACTCATCGCAAAAAATTTTAAAGATTTGTTTTACTGCACCAGCCCACACCATGATACGCTGTTTGTTGTCTCCAACAGCCGTTACCTTAGTGTTTGAACCAAAGAAGCATTCCTTCACAAGGGCATATTGAATATCCGTCGTATCTTGAAACTCATCCAGAAATACATAAGAATATGTTATATGCAATGCATGCCTAATATATGGATTTGTTTTTACAATATATATGGCAAGCATCATAATCATCTTGAAGGTCAGTGTCGCTCTATTCCCGTTAAATCCCTTTAGCAACAGCGGCCATACTCTATGCCCTATTTCGCTCCCTGTTAGCGGAAGGCTTATCTGCGTCAAGAACGTGTCGTATTTGGATTTAAGTTTTGATGGTGTTAATCCATCAGGATTCTCATATCCAATATATCTGAATGCAGCATCGATTGTATCGGAATCATTAACTAAATAATCAGGTGCAGGGCGAAGTTTTTCAGGTAACGCATACTTGAAGTGATCAAGGACACTCTTTGCGAATGCATCATATGTCATCGATACAAACCTTCCCTTTATTTCTGCCCCACAACGTCGTTCAACGCGTTCTTTCAAATTCTGCGCAGCATCCGTTTTAAAGCTGATAGCCAGTATTTTCTGTGGTTCTTTGCATTGATTTGTTTGAAACAAGAATGCCGCCTTTTGTGCCAGCAATTCTGTCTTTCCTGCACCAGGCCCTGCAATAACCAATACATGCCTATCGCTGCAACGAACAGCAGTATTCGCAGCTTCTTCCAATATAATCCCATCGCAAGGCAGCCACTTATCAGGATACACGATTTTCATTTCTTATCTCCTTTTAAGATACGCTCTGCCGTCTCAATTAAGCGCTCCAATACCGGAGGGATATTGCCTTTTATCGCTTCATCGCTCAATCGGGATAGTACTGCAATATGCGTGGAAGGCTTACCTCTATTCAGGAAGAAATACGTGTACCATATCATAAGGTTCTGCTGCTCCGTAGAATAGGTGCTCCCATCTCCTCCCTCTTCTTTCAGTGTGGATTTAATATCCTTTTTGATACGATCCCCATATTCCGCTGGATAAGTACCAGTTTCCTCAATTGTCTGGATTAATACCCGTTTCTTTTTTCCATCCTCAGCAATCTCTAAACGTGGACCTTCGGTGGTATCTAGAGATTTCTTGTACTCCGATGCCATCTGTTCCAACATCATAAAGTCAATATCCAGCGGTGCGGAAAAGAAAACATTATATTGTTCCAGCCAATCGAGCCATGTTTGCATTGATGTCACATCAGAAACATCCCACTCAGACATACCATCCAGTCGTTTGTCAGTCAGGACGCCACTCTTTGTATTGAGCAATTTACTCTTATCGTGCCCATTTGCAATGAGTTGCTTGAGCACATACTTAATGCGTCCCCAACCTCCGCCTTCTCTTTCTCGATCTAGGTCAAGTAAAGTAATATGAGGAATTTGCAGATCATTCAGCAATCTCCAGAAATGGTTTACATGTCGGCCACCAAGAGGAACGACTGATATACCGCCAACATCTACACTGCCGTTCACAGCTTCCCAATACTTAGGAAGAATGATTTCCTCACTGTCGCCTTCTCCCAAAATCACAAGTTTTGCAAAATATAGTTCAGGATAGGCCCGGACTGCCTCTTTAATATATTTATACTGATCTTGTGCACTTTCCTTCTCAGGCAAAGTAATTCTTCTCACTTTCGATGCAAGCTGATCCTTGTCCATCCTGAAATATCTGAGATTCTCAGGATCAATCCGCTTAACAATAGCCGGCGAATGGGAGGTCATAATTGCCTGTGCATTGCTTTTGTCGGCAATATTACTAAGATTCTCCACCAGCTTACCAAGTAAATGCGGAGCGATATGGTTTTCGGGTTCCTCAAGCGCCACAATTGTCAGGATGGGCGGCCTACGACTAAAGGAAGTGTTTTCTGGGTCCGATTCAATTTCCTTTTGCATTTTGCCTTCCACATCTAAGATGCTGTCAACCAAGGAAATATAAAATAATGACCGCAAGCCATCACCCATCTGGTCTATGGTATATTCTTTCCCCGTTTCTGTAGGTTCGAAAACGACTTCCGTTTTCCTAACAGATGTCTCAATATCGGTACTGTTAAATCTCAAACTGGCCGTGGAATACCTGTCATCAGAATCGTAGGCTTTCCACTGATTCGCCAAGGATGCACCAAACATGGAAACACCCTTTTCTCCAACAAATTGTTCATTTAACTCCTTGATTTTTGCCTTAATATTTCTCTTCGTTTCTTCGCTCCAATTAATGCTATTCATAATCTGGTACATCATCGTGCCAGACGCATTTTTCAATTGCCTAGAAGGATCTCGAACTGCGGGAATATACACAACCCGGATTTTGTCTAAATCCCGACGGGCTGCCGGAGTGCGATAATTCTCCTCAATTTCAACCGCCTCAGGACAGGTAATATAGCTTATCTTGCTATCGATTGAACCTTCAATCGTGCCACTTTTCTCCCACGTAGCTTCAAGACGAATCCGCAAATACGGCAGCCCACTAGGATTATCGACAACGAGGTGCTGGAAAAAAGTTGGTATAACATATTCTCCGCCACTATTCCCAGTTTTCAATTCTTCGAATTCGAAAACTGCTTCAACATAAAGTTTCTGGCTCTCCATTTCATCAGGAGCCATTTCCTTAGGCAGATGGAAGTCGCTTCTTTGCAGAATCCGATCGCCGCTGTTTTCGGAAAACATACAGTTTAGTGCAGACAGAGCAGCAGTCTTACCAGCACTATTGTTTCCAATGAACGTTGTTAAATTGTCAATCAAGATAATCTGTTCCTCTGAACCAAAGCAGCGATAATTCATCAGTTTCAATTTGGACAGTCTCATATATATTCTCCTGTTCGGTACAGCTTTTCCTATATTTTATCATAATAACCGGAGAAAACAAGGGGATATTATTTCTGCATACATTGCCGCAAGACGAATGAAGGTATGCCTCAAATTTATCAGCAGGTTCTCGGAACGAAGCAAGACATGCGCTCATTAATTTCAAGTCACAATAGTAAAAAATATGAAGAAACATAGCTTGATTTCCAAGAATACAAATCCATCAAGCGAAAATGTGGATTTGTCTTTTTCGTACTCGCTTGACAAACAGGTATTGGTCGAACACCTATTTCTTCAGCGGCGGTTTTGCCGTGAAATGTTCGCTCTGATCCACAACAGAAAAGCGCTGTCTTGGAGGTGATTCCGAGGCGGCGCTTTTGCTATCCGCACATTCGATTTCTGCTAATCCTCCTGCTACAATGGTTGCAGTAACCAAAGGAGGAATAGTGCATGAAGCAGAAATACTATGTGGAACTGAACCGGCAGGAATGGCGGCTTATCATTGAGAGGCTGAACCGGTTCCGCAACAAGTTGATTGCGGCGGGGCGGTACACAGATGCCGTAGATGAGATACTAATCAAAGTCGCCAAAGCAAAGCCGCAGAAGTCAATGTTGTGGGAATGGAGGCACTGATGATGGAAAAGTACATTACCGATGAACGCACGGGGCTGAAATATGAATTGGTTGGAGACTATTATCTGATCGCCGGAGATGATGAGCCGGAAGAAAATCAGCCAATCGGGGTATGGGGGCAGCGGCATCTCCGCTATCTCAAGGAGCATCGCCGTGTGCGATATGCCAACCTGCTGACCAGCGGTGAATTGAACGCCTATCTTGCGGATATTGACCGACAGGCAGAGGAGCTTTTTCTTCGGCTGGTAAAACAAATGGCAGATGCTGAGGGCATTACGGAAACGCTGAAAGCCAGCGACCAAATGAAATGGGTCAGGCGGATGAACTCCTGCCGAGACTGTGCAACCGAAATTGTCTATCACCAAGTAATCTATACATAAGAAAGGCCCTTCGTATCGAGAAAATGATACGGAGGGCCTCTTTTGGCTTATTGTACTTTCAAAAATCCGGATTCAAACGCATCGGGGAAAATAAAGCGCTTCTCGCCCTGCTCAAAGCGGACGGTCACATATCCCCTGTTCAGCTCGATCACCTTGCCAATGCCGAACTTAGCGTGAGCCACAGCGCTTCCAACGGCAACGCCGGAAACATCGACCTTCGGTTTTTCGGGCTGCTGGGGCTTTGCGGGAGCGATCGGAGATTTCACGCCGAAGGCAGCAGTGACAAAATCCGGCTTAGCCGGTGGCGTCCGAGTTGGAACGGGGGCTTTGGGCGGCTCCGGCTCCTCGTCCGCTTCCGGAACATCGGCTTCGTCGATTTCCGGCGCATTCATCGTGGACTGCTGGTTATAGAACAGCAGCTCGTACTCCTTGCGCTTCACGACGGTATCCCAGCCGCCGACATCCTCGTTTTCGTGCTTGTCCATGCCGGTGTAGGACAGGCTGGAATCCTCATAGCGTTTGAATTTAAAGATGGCATCATTCATCAGGCTGGCGTTGAACACATTCAGTTCCACCAGCAGATTAAAATCCTTCACATCCAGACCAGTCACTTTTTTGAAAAGTCCCGGCTCCAGCTGCGTGATCACATCCTTCAGAGAGCGCTCCCGGTAATCCGTCAGATACATAAAGATCGGCACACGGGTGGCGAATTTAATGAGCTTCTCCTGAATCTGCTTCCGCATGGATTTGTATTCTTTTTCTTCCTCGGAGATTTCCTTTTTCTCCTCCTTGGTGAGCTCCTTGCCCTTTTCCTTCTTGGCCTTTTTCACGCTCTCCGATTTGTTGATGATGGTCTCAATATCCGAGTTCAGGCTGCGGAAGCCCTCAATTTTCATCAGGGCCTCCATGGCCTCCTTGTTCGCCATCAGCCGCCGGAGCGTATCATTGTCCACATTGACCAGCAATGCGGATTCCCAGCGCTTGGCCAGCAGCGTGGCCGAGGTACCGGCCATGGCGATATCCAGAATATCCTGTGCGTCGATCTGCTTCATGCTGCTGCCGTCGTAGGCCAGTACGGGCAGGAAGTTGATGAATTCCGCCACCTTCTTTTCCGGGTTGCTTTCACTCACATTCAGGCGGCAGGAATAATCCGAGATCTGCTTGAGGGCACGGTCCAGCGCAAAGTCAAAGACATAGCACTCATACTTCATGATCTGATCGGTGCCGGAGCCGGTACGCACCGTCCACGGAGACTGTACCCGGAACGCTGCTTGGAAATAGGTCTCCGGGCTTTTTAGATTCCGCAGCATAAAGATGCCCGTCCACGGCTTGACCGTGACGCCGGTGGTCAGCTTGCCGCAGGACAGCGTGATGGTCTTGGTGGTCAGCGGGTCACCCATGGATTTTTGCACCGGCTCCAGCGCATCCACGCCAATGCCCGCCTTGGTTCCGGCACAGACATTGATGTGGTAATCGTGGTAAAAGCTGTTCTGCTTCTGCTGAAGCAGGTTATACATTGCATAGCAACTGGCCACATTGGGCAGAAACCAGAAGGTATGGGACAGCACATTCAGCAACCGGGTATCGGAAAACGGCATAGGCGGGCGCTTGTCCTGACCCAGCTTCATATCGTCCACGCTGGCGGGGAGATAGGAGCCGCGAATCAGGTCCAGCCACTTCTGCACTTCGTTCTCATAGACAAACCGGGCAGTCTCCGGCTTGCTTTTCTCGCCGTATTTGGCGGAGAAAAATACATTCAAATCAAATTCGTCGAACTGCCCCTGCATGGCGATCTGCCGGATGCTGTCCGGGATGCGGTAGGTCATCATCACCATCCGGGGCAGCGCTGCATAGGGGTTGTCCGCAGCCCCGTCCCAGTTTTCCTTGGCCCGCTGCTCGTCGGAATAGGTCCAGTTGTAGATTTGATCCTCGATAAATTCGCCGCTGTTGATGGCGCGGAACGGCGTGCCGGACAGAAACAGATAGTAGGATGTGGTGATGGGCAGGAAGGTCTCGTTGTAGGCGTTGTCGGCCTCGTCCTTCTTGTACTTCTCCATATCGAAGTCGTAATCCTCGTCCTCGTTGTCCATTTCAAAGAGCTTTTTGGCATTGTCCCGCCATGCGCCGAAATGGTATTCGTCAAAGATCACGATGTCCCAGTTGGTGGTATGTACCCATTCGTTCTTTGCCTTGATGCCGCCGCTCTCGTTGGTGCCGAGATAGTCCTGAAAAGAGCCGAAACAGACGATGGGGCGGGACAGGTCGGCGTCCTCGTAGCGCATTCCGTCCCGGCAGATGAATTGCCAGCCCTCAAAGTCCTTGTGGGTCATGAGATCTTCTTCCCACGCCGCCTCGACGGCGGGCTTGAAGGTCAGCACAAGCACCTTTTTCAGCCCCATTCGTTTGGCCAGCTCATAGGCGGCAAAGGTTTTGCCGAAGCGCATTTTGGCATTCCAAAGGAATTTCGGCGCACGGTCCGGCGTATCCAGCTTGGCGGAACGAAAATAGGCGATGGTCTTGTTGACGGCCTCCTCCTGCTCCGGGCGCATGGAAAAGGTGCGGGTGCGGTTCTCCTCGTTGAGGGTGTCGGTTTTCACCGCCAGCACCGCCGCTTCCAGCTCATCTACCGTGCAGCGGAACCATTCACCGCCCACGCCGGTGATTTTCCTGCGGCGGAGCATACGATGTACATCGTGGTCGGTAAAGCAGGAGCCGTCCTCCCGCATGGCGGAGCTGCGGTACAGGATCTCATAGGGGAGCTTGCCGTCCGGGCGCTTGGTGGGGTACTGCTGCGCCACACGCCTGTCCACATCCTTTTCGGTGTAGCCCACCTTCAGCAGGCCGTCATAATCCGGATTTAAGTCCCGGTAGGCATAGATCATCGGATGGACTTCTGGGCGTTGGGGAAAGAAATCCATTTGCGGCATTAGTCCTCACCTCCGGTCAAGTCCATCGGTCGGATCATCGATTCAATAAAGGCGATTTCTTCATCGGAAAGGCCATACTTGGCGTAAAGTTCGGCATCAGTCCAAGGTTTGGAGAAGTCTTGTTGGGGAACTAATTGATAAACACCCTTTGCAGCGTTTTGTGAGTTCTTTTTCTGCAAGACAAGGAATCTGAAAAATCTTGTGGCTATGTACGACATCACATTTTCGCATTCCTGTTTGTCTTTGAATGGCCCAATAACCAAATAGCTTTCGTTGCAAACTGTATCAGGAGCCCCGTAAAATGGTTTTGGAAGGATAGGGTGCGGAAATGAATCGCTGCCGCTTCCCGCCTTTGCAATGTACACTTTGTGCCAACCAATCATTTCGGTACCACGGGAAATTACATTTCTTGCAACATATGCTGCACTTCCACGCACTTCCCGGTCGTTTCCGCTTACATATACCAATAGATCAGAAGGCGAATTCTTGACTTTGTTTCCCTTGAATGTATTTGGAAGGCCAAACGGAAGTCTGGTGCTAACCAGCGTTTCCATCGACGGTTCATTCTTTGCCATTACCTTGTGAATAACACTGACGGCTTCGTTATAGCGGATGAAGGTGCCACAACCGGCCTCAAGCAATGGCCTGATAATCGGCCCTTGTACCGCATCACCCTTATGTGAATAAACGGAGCAGTCACCGTGTTCGTCTCGATTCCACAGGAAATAGCAAACACCGCCCTTGATTTGAACTCCAGAAAAGCAATCAGAAGCTTCGGGATAATCGTGTATTACTCGTATTCTATCATCGTTCAACATTCGGTCTCGAAATTCGTCTAATCCTTTGCCACCGGCAAACCATCTGGACGGAATTATCATAGACAAATAGCGGGGGTTCATTTTTTGCGCTTGCTGTACGAATAATTGGTAAATCGGTTTTGCACTTGCTCCGTTACCGCCCCCGTCACTCAACTGATAGGGCGGGTTACTGATGATCACATCGAACTTCATCTTAAAAATATCCTCCGGCTTGGTGGTATGGATCAGCTCATAGGCATGGGTCTCCAGCATTTCGTCCCGGTCGTACTGGCTCTGGGCTGCGCCGCAAAAGACGCATTTTCCGTTTTTCCAGCGGTGGGGAATCCGCTTGTAGCGAATGTTGCCCTCCGCATCGTCAAAGCGGGACACCGAATACACGCTGTTGGGGTACTTGCTGCAATACACACCACGACGGGAGAGCAGGCTGGTCAACTCGGTGATGGCGATACCGTAAAGCTGGTGATGAAAGATGTGGTCAATACGCTGCTGCAGGTCGGGAAAGATCGGCTCCAATCCGGTCAGCAACCGCTTGGCGATCTCCCGCAGAAAGACACCGCTTTTGCAGGCCGGGTCTAAAAACTTTGTATTGGGGTCCGAAAACGACTCCTGCGGGAGCATATCCAGCATCGAATTGGCTACCTCCGGCGGCGTGAACACCTCATCGTTGGACAGATTGGCAAGGCAGGACAACACATCCGGATTATAGATGCCGGAGTAGAAATCATTGCTCATTTTTCCATACCCTCCTGTAGTGCGTCACATATTTCTTGAGGAACTCGCCCTCGTCGCTGGGCTTCTCGGCAGGCTCTGCATCGTCGAACAGGGTCATCTGCTCCTCCCGCTTTTTGCGCTTTTTCTTGCCGAACAGGTCACGGGCCTCGTCATCTCCCTGCATCAGCCTGGCAAAGGTGTAGTCGCTGCGCTGGAGCTGATAGCCGGTCACAAAGGCCCATTCGGAAAACACGATGGGCTCCCCGGTATCCTGCTGGTTTTCGTCCACGCGCATCAGGCTCAGGGCGTTGCCGCAGACGATGTTGCGGGACAGAATAAACCGCACCGAGCGGCGGCAGTCCTCGCTGACCTCCTTTTTGCAGACGGCTTTGTACTCCTTGTCCCACATCCGATAAAGCCGCTCCCGGCAGGCCTCGCAGTTGTCCTGCAGAATATCCACACCGTAAAGGCTGCTGACGGCCAGAACGGAGTATTTTTCGTAGTCCATCGGGAACTTCTTGTATTTCTTTTTTACAACAGCCAACTTCCGGGACAGGATCTCGGCGAGAAAATTCCCATCGCCGCAGGCGGGCTCCAGAAAGCGGCTGTCGATGCGCTCTGTCTCGGTTTTCACGAGGTCGCACATCGACTTTACCTCCCGCTCGGCGGTAAACACCTCGCCGTGGTCCGCCACCCGCTGTTTGGATTTCACTTGCTTTGTCACGCTTTTGATCCCCCCGGAAACATAATCCCGATTATGTTGTAAACAGGGCAGCAAAAAAGACCTGCCACAGATCGGACAGGCCAAAAAGGGTATGAAAAAGCAAGCCTTCTCTTATCGCTTCAAAAAGCGAGCCGGAAAGGCTTTCTTGTTGTGCTCGATTTTAGACAATTTTAGGGTTTTCACGCTTTTCGTCGATGCTTTCTTTACTTTTTCGCAGGTTGATGCTATAATACAATATGTATAGGTATGCTTCTATCAAAATGAAACTACAACATAATCGGGATTCTGTTGCTTATAAAATTAGGTGCATATTCTCCATGCGGCGGCGGTGCTCCGTGCCGGTGGAAATGATATAGATGCGGGTCGTATCGATGCTTGAGTGACCGAGAATGTCGGCAAGCTTGGCAATGTCCTTTTCGACACCGTAAAACACCCGGGCGAACAGGTGGCGCAGGTTATGGGGAAATACCTTCTCCGGGTTGACACCCGCTTCCTGACACAGGGATTTCATCTCCCGCCAGATATTTGTCCGATTGATGGGCTTGCCCGTGCGGGTTACGAAAATTATTCCGCTTTCGATTCCTTGCTCCGCTGCATAGCGGAGCAATTTTTGTCTCAGCACCTTTACAAGAAACACCGTCCGGGTTTTCGCCTTACAGCTTACCACCGCCTCGCCGCACCGTGCTGCCTCAACGGTGATAAATTGCAGCTCACTGACTCGGATGCCGGTACCGCAGATGGTCTGTAAAATCAGACAGAGCCGTTCATTGTGCTTTCGCATCGCTGCCCGGAAAAGCCGTGTGTATTCCGCTTTCGTCAGTTCCTTTTCTTCGGGGCAGTAAACCTGCTGCTGCAATTTCAGCGTTTTTACCTTCAGGTCGTGCCAGCCGAGAAAGGTGAATAGACAGTTGATGCTGGCCAGCATGGAGTTTACGCTCCGCACGGCGTAGATTTCTTGCAGGTGCTTTTTGTATGCGATCACGGTTTCCTTTGTAATTTCTCCATCCGGTGCGTATGCCGCAAAGGCGCGGACATCCCGAACATATTTTTCGACTGTTGCGGCACTCCGTTCCTCTAAGACAAGATGTTCCGTAAATTCGGCGATCTCCGCCGCCGTGAGTAATCGTCCCTTCATTGTGGATTTACCTCCGAGTTTTTTTTGATTATTTTACCCGAAAAGTATGAAAACAAAATTGTCACCGTTTATTGTAAGAAAAACGGTGACAGGAATCGAATCTATGGATTTTCGTTCAGCCCCGGTGCGCTTCAGGTTTCCTGATCCGCACCGGGGCTTTTTTCGTTTTCTGCGCTTATAGGGATTTTTATTGGACAGTAACTATGCTAAAATTATTTTTGAAAAGCAGGAACAATCGGCGTTTGCTTATGCCGTTAAAAAATAGAGGGCGCTGGCCCTCTGGAAAGGAGACGATAAAAATGCCAATTATGCTGACCAGAAAGGACGGCCCGCCTACGCCGTTCCGAAACGCAGAGTACATCCCGTTCTACTACTTCATCCCGAAAAGCATCCTGTCCCGCTGTGGGGCGGAGCTGAACGCCATCCCGAGGAATCCGCAGGAGCTATTTCACAACCGGGCTGCCTGCGAATTCGTGGAGAGCGACCTGTTCCGACTGCTCATCATTGACGCCACCGCCTTTATGGTTTGGCCGTATATGGGCTTTGACGAGTATATGGAAATCTATTCCGGCTACGACCCGGCGTGGCGGTTCGCCCACTGTCCGGACTACTGGATTCAAGAGCTGACGGACGAAGGCATTCTGGCGTCCGCCGGCGAATTATTCAAAGGTTGCCACTCGGAATTGGGGTATGTGCCGGAATGGCAGATCGACATCTATCTGCGCTATATTGTGCCCAATGTGATGAAAAAGCATCGGATGGACGAGATCATCCAAGTGGCACGGGAGTACCCCTGCTTTGAGGACTTTGACTTCCGAAAGAGCAACCAGAAAACGGACTTCATCCGAAAATGGTACCACACCCGCACCAAGCACCCGATGATCTCTCTGGAGGAATTTCAAGAGGCCTATGCCGACGCCCACGGCGGACAGGAATACGAGGAGCCTGACCCGTCGCAGAATGTGGAGGAAACAGTGGTAGCACAGGCACTGGTGGATCAGTTCAAGGCCACGCTCAGCGAAAAGGATATGCAGATCCTTGAACTGCGTATGAGCGGCGACACGCTGGAGGAGATTGCCGAAAAGCTGGGCTACAAAAATCACAGCGGCGTTCTCAAGCGCATCCGAAAGATCGGACAGGCTTACGAGGCCTACACAGGCGTGGACTACGGCTTTGAGAGCGGCAAAATCGTCGGATAACACCTACTAAAAATCGGTAGGTGTTATTTTTATGCCCAAACGGAGGTGGAGATTATGAAATGGAGAATATACCCGTCCCAGCGAGGGCGGGTCAACAAACTGGTGCGCCGGCGATGTTGCTGCTATGACCACGGTAACTGCATCCTGCTGGATGACGGAGAGCCGCACTGCTGTGTGCAGATCATCAGCCGGAGCGGTATCTACTGCAACTATTTCCGCCGGGCGGTGTTGCCGTCCGATAGTGAGTTATACGCACAAATCAGAGATCAGAATAAATGAGGAGGATACGGAAATGAAAACAATCCACAACACAAAAATCATCGGCATCGACCACGGGTACGGGAATATGAAAACGGCCAATTGCTGCTTTCCCACCGGTATCACCGCCTATGACCACGAACCGCTGTTTACGGCGGACATGCTGGTCTACGGCGGCAGGTATTATCTCATCGGCGAGGGGCACAAGGAGTTTGCGCCGGACAAGATCAAGGATGAGGATTATTATGTGCTGACCCTTGCGGCAATCGCCAAGGAGCTGAAAGCCGAAAATCTTACCGAGGCGCACATTGTGATTGCCGCCGGTCTGCCGCTGACTTGGACAAGCGGGCAAAAGGCAGATTTTAGAGCATATCTGATGAAGAACGCCGAAGTGGAATTTGTCTACAAAAAGACCGCTTACCACATCTATATCGACGATGTGCGTATCTATCCTCAGGGGTACGCCGCTATTGCGAGCTTCGCAACGACTCTTAAAGGCGTGAACCTGATCGCCGACATCGGCAACGGCACAATGAACACGCTGTATATGATCAACGGCAAGCCGCAGCAGGGCAAAATGTTCACCGAGAAATTCGGGACTTACCAGTGTACCCTCGCTGTCCGTGAGGCATTTATGCAGAAAACGCAACGGGAAATCAACGATGCCATCATCGACGAGGTGCTGATCACCGGCACGGCAAATATTGCGCCTGCCGACCTGAAAATCATCAAGATTGTCGCCGCCGAGTATGTACGGGATATCTTCCGCAGACTTCGTGAGCACGGCTATGATGAGAATACAATGACCTTGTATGTGACCGGCGGAGGCGGTTGCCTTGTGAAGAACTTTTATAAGTGCAGCGCCGACCGGGTGAAATTCGTTGAGGACATCTGCGCCGCTGCAAAGGGATATGAATATCTGGCGGAGGCGCAGATGAAGGCTGAGGCGAAGGGATGAGCAAATATCGGATCAATGTGCGGTTTGATTTGGACAAGCCAAAAGAGGCGAACGCTGCACAATATTTACAGGCGCTGGATAAATCCCGCAACGCTTTTATGGTAACGGCGATCTTAAACGAAATGCAGCGGCAGACATCCACAAATGGGGTTTTGCTGGATGATATTCGGCAGGTCATACGGGAGGAATTACAGGAGGTGTCGTTTGCTGCGGCACCTCCTGTTTTTGAGCAGGTACAACTCGAACTGACCGAGGAGCAGCAAGCTGAAAACGAAAAGAGCGTGCTGGATGACCTTGAAATGTTCGGCTGAGCCAAAACGCCGATATGTGGCTCAAATCGCAGTGTTCTCAGCAGAAGCAGAGCCAATTTGGCGCAGAAACAAGATGTATCCCCAGGGACAAGAAAGCGGTTTGCGGCATCGTGCAGCGCAGAGATACGCTGAAATCTCGGTATCTGACAGCCGCTTTTCTTTATGCCCTGCGGGGTGCGTCCTATGGTATAGCAAGCAGGGACTTTGTGTGCCACAAAAGTCCCAATCACAGCCGAAATCGGCTGCCTCTTTGGGGGCGCAGCCCCCAATCCCCCAGTGAAAGGAGAGATGTGTATGGGGAAAGATGTTCGTATCGCCGTCCGTGTGACGGCAATTAAGAAGGAAAAAATCCAAGCCAAAGCCCGAAAATGCGGGCTGAGCGTAACCGAATATGTGAAGCAAAGAGCGTTGGGGTACGAGCCGAGAACGGTTCCGCCTGACGCTCTTTTTGCTTGTCTTGAAAAGCTTGGCGAGCTTGCGGACAAGGCGAGTTCACCGGAGCTGGACAAAGAAATTTGTGCAGTGCTGAAGCAAATAACGGCAGAGTTTCTACTGCCGGGAAAGGGGTGATGCGGTATGGCGGTGACAGGCTTTTGGCCTGTGTTCAAAAATCTGAAAGCCACGCTGGACTACGCCGACAATCCCAACAAGACCACCGCCCCGGAATATCTGGACGAGGATCTATACGCCGCCCTGTGCTATGCGGGGAACGATGATAAGACCGACCGCAAAATGTTCGTGGGTGGAATCAACTGCTCGGCGCAGAACGCCTATGCCGAAATGATCGCCGTGCAGCGGCGATTTGGTCTGCGTGGCAAGGTAGTGGGCTACCACGGCATTCAGAGCTTTCGTGAGGGCGAGGTAACGCCGGAGCAGGCGTTCGCCATTGGCAAGGAAACCGCAAGAAGGATGTGGGGCGACCGATATCAGGTGCTTGTCACCGTCCACCTGAACACCGACAATATGCATTGCCATTTTGTTGTGAATCCCGTGTCCTTCAAGGACGGTGTGAAATTCAAAAACAAAATCGGCGACCACAAGGAGCTGCGTAAAATCTCCGATGAGATCTGCCGGGAGCACGAGCTGTCTGTGCTGGAAAACAACGATTTCTACTCCAAGGGCAAGAAGAAGGAGTATTGGGTGCACAAGGCCGGCAAGAAAACCCACCGGGACTATCTGTGGGAAGATGTGGAATACTGCCTGTCCTTTGCGACCAGCCCAAAAGAATTTGAAAATCAGCTCTATGCGCTCGGATACACCCTTGACCCTGTGCGCTTTTCAGTCAAGGCAAAGCATTGGGAGCGAGCCGTGCGCCTGAGCGGCATCGGCTTTTCCAAAGATCGCGTCAACGCACAGCTGCGGCAGAATGCCGAAAACCGCTATCGGCTATTCACCTTGGAGTACCGACCGCCGTACAAGCCGAAGAAATTCCCACTGGAGGACGAGCTGCGAAAGCTGGGTTTCTCCATTGAACACAGCTATGACACCGCCGCCGTTTTGGTGGATACGGTGTTTTATCTTGTCATAACGGTAATCCAAATCGTAGCCGAACTTGCCGATGTAATGCTGCTGTCACCGGATCTGCGGGCGGCGGAAAAGGATTTGAAAGAGTTGATTGGTGACTATCACTTCTTGCAGGAGCACGGTATCCATACGACAGCCGACCTGCAAGCAAATATTGAGCAATCCAAGGCAGAGCTTTCCTCTTTGGAGCGTGAGCGCAGCGACATCAGCAACCGCCTCCGACGTCCCAAGTTGCCGGAGGAACAGGCGCAAAACAAGGAACGCCGCAAGGCGGTATCCAAGCAGATGAAGCCCGTAAGGGAGCGGCTTCGCCGTGCGGAGCGGATTTTAGAGAAATCCCCGCACCTGTATGAACTGTTAAAGCAAGAGCACGAGCTGGAGAAAAAAGCCCGTGCGAGATACAAGGAAAGAGGTAGATAAAATGAAAAATACGATGAAAAAGCCGGTGGCAATTCCGGTAGAAAAATTGCGTCCCTTTGCCGGACACCCGTTTAAGGTCAAGGACGATGACGAGATGAACACGCTGATCGAAAGCATACAGACGCAAGGCGTTCTCTCGCCGCTGATCGTCCGACCAATAGAAAATACAGAGGAATATGAAGTCGTAAGCGGCCACCGCCGTTTACACGCCGCACAAAAGGCAGGGATCACCGAGGTCCCTGCCTTAATTTATGCCCTCGACCGGGATGCTGCCGCCATTGCGGTGGTGGACAGTAATCTGCACCGGGAACATATTCTGCCCTCTGAAAAGGCGTTTGCGTACAGAATGAAGCTGGAAGCAATGAGCAGACAAGGACACCGCTCTGACCTAACTTCCGACCAACTTGGTCGGAAGTTGGAAACCGCTGAGATTATTGCACAGCAGTCCGATGACAGCAAATCTCAGGTGCGGCGCTATATCCGCCTGACCTATCTCATCCCAGAGTTCCTTGAAAAGATGGATAAAGGCGAAATCGCTCTGTCCGTAGGTGTGGAGCTTTCGTTTCTTGACGAATTCAGCCAGCGGGAGGTGCTGGAGCAGTGCGCCATCAACGACTGCACCCCGTCCTATTCACAGGCATGGCGGATGCACAAGGCCGACCGGGAAGGGACACTGACCAAGGCAGTCATCCTAACCATTATGTCAGAGGAAAAAGCCAACCAGAAGGCCCGACTCAAGATTCCAATGGAACGCATCCGCAAGTATTTCCCCCAGAGCTATACTGCCGCTCAGATTGAGGACGCCGTGGTGAAGCTCTGCGAGCGGGACTACCGCCGACGAACCGACCGGGAGCGATAAGGAGGTGCGCAGATGAATATTAAAACTGAAGAAATGGTTGTGAATCCCAACCTGATATGGCTACCTACACCGCCACGAATGGAAAGCGCCGAGGATTTTGCGTATGTTGACGCCTTTCTCCCCGACAGCACAGGAGAGTACATTGAAAATGGCAATTTGCAGTGTTACGGCATCGGCAATTACACAATGAAAATCGGCGGCACGGTCTATGAGGTATCCACCCATTTCAGTACCGACGGTAAGCAAAGCGTGCTGCAGCAGTTCCGCGACCTGCTGCTCTCGCAAAATCTGATATAACCGCATAATCGAAAAAGGCAGCCGGGCATAGTAAAATACACTTGCCTTTGCTATGCCCGGTTGTCGGAAAGGAGCATTTTATTATGGCAACAGCAAACAAAAACAAAGGGCAAAAGGAAGAACTCATTACGGCACTGTACTGCCGCCTGTCCGTGGATGATGATAATAAGGATATGGAGTCGAACTCCATTACGAATCAAAAGCAGATTTTACAGGACTTCGCCCGTCGGGAAGGCTATCGGAACACGCAATTCTTTGTAGACGACGGCGTATCCGGCACTACCTTCCAGCGGGAAGGCTTTCAGCAGATGCAGAAAATGGTAGAGGACGGTTTGATTGGTACGATCATTGTGAAGGACCTCAGCCGCTTTGGTCGTGAGCAGGTGGAAATGGGACGGCTGACACAGATCGTCTATCCGTCCCTTGGCGTGACCTTCATTTCTATTCAGGAGAATGTG
>ERZ772882.1738-NODE-1738-length-21880-cov-62.547491_pt1 | contig 21880 bp, 23 predicted proteins | sample MGYA00580576_ERZ772882 | MGnify/ENA primary metagenome ERZ772882 (study PRJEB29015, sample SAMEA2737658) | human gut metagenome | biome: human gut; feature: human-associated habitat; material: faeces | place: China | collected 2012 ... | reverse complement strand
ATTATGATGATAGTTATTTACAGGAAGGATTTACTGATTACATAATAAAATCATCAGATAAAGAAGAAATGTTGAATAAAATAAACAAATACCTAAAATAAAATATCAAAAATTACTTGTAAAAAAGTAATTTTTATTGTATTATTATATTAGTGTAGAAGAAGTGAAAAGAGGGTAACAGTATGAGAATGAATAAAGAAGTGGTAATGGTACGTTTATCAGATATCATCCCTAATAGATTTCAACCAAGACTTACTTTTGATGAAGAAGCATTAAATGAACTTGCAAATTCAATAAAAGAACATGGAATAATACAGCCCCTAATATTAAGAGATTTAGGTAGTAAATATGAAATAATTGCTGGAGAGCGTAGATACAAAGCTGCAACACTAGCGGGTCTTACTGAAGTACCAGCTATCGTAGGTTCAATGGATGATCAAACTAGCGCAGAACTTGCTCTAATTGAAAATATTCAAAGAAAAGACTTATCGGCAATTGAAGAAGCTAAATCTTATAAAAAAATATTAGATATGGGTAATTTCACGCAAGATGAACTTGCCAAGAGAATGGGTAAAAGTCAGTCAACTATAGCAAATAAAATGCGTTTACTTGCTTTAACAAACGAAGTTCAAGTAGCACTAATGAACAATTTGATATCGGAGCGTCATGCGAGATGCTTGCTACAAATAAAGGATGAAGATAAACAAAAAGAAGTATTAAATAAAATAATTACAGAAAGAATGAATGTTAGAGATACTGACGAGTATATTAAAAATATGCTTGGTATAAGTAATGAAATGCCAAAAGAAGCAGTAACACCAGTAGTACCACCGGTTCAAGTAACACCACAAGTAACTCCTGAAGAGCCAGTTGTACCAGCAAGTACCATAGCTAATGAACCAAAAGCTCTAGATATTCCAGTACCTCCACAAGTAGAGAAAATAGAAGATAATCCTAATGTTTATGCCCAAAATAAGAATGATTTCATTGATATAAATAAACTAAATGAAGTGAAAGCACCAGTAACGTCTGCTCTTGAAGGACTAAATATTGTTGAGAATAAATCAGATATTTTTGATGGAAATACAGTGATGGTAGAAGATAAGAAGGAAAAGAATATGAATGAAGTACCTAATGCAAAAAATGCAGAACAAGCACCAAATAGTATAAATAAAGTAAAATTAGCTACTGCAATTAAAATTGCAAAAGATGCATTAGATAGTATCACTGCGGCCGGCTATAATGTAACTATGGAAGAAGTAGATGGATTAACAGATTATCAAATAATAATAAAAGTTGAAAAATAAGAATAAAAAAAATAAATATCACTCATAATTAAAATGAAAGGGTGATATTTTTCAATGAAGAAAATGATACTTATATTAACTTTAATAGTAGCAGTATTTATATATAAAGAAGTAAAAAATAACGATATAATAATACCAGATACCGCTATAAGACTAAGAGTAATACCAAATAGTAATAGCACTTTAGATCAAAATATAAAAAATAAAGTGAAAAAGTATTTAGAAAATAATACCTATAATTTAATAAAAGATGAAGATAGTAAAGAAATAGCAAAAGAAAAAATAAAAAATAATATCCCCTTTATAGAAGAAAATGTAAAGCAAATATTTAGTGAGAATAACTATGATATGAACTTTGACATAAACTATGGATTAAACTATTTTCCGGAAAAAGAATATCGTGGATTAAAATATAATGAAGGATACTATGAATCAGTAGTAATAAGCATTGGCAAAGCAGAGGGAGACAATTGGTGGTGCGTACTGTTTCCTAATTTATGTCTCGTTGATTTAGAAACAAAGGACAACGTAGAGTATAAATCTTGGATAGTGGAAAAGATAAATAAAATATTTTAATATAAAAAGCATACATTTAAATAGGTGATGATACTTGAAAATAATAACAATAATTTTAATTGCAGTAAGCCTATCAATGGATGCTTTTTCTTTGGCCCTAATATATGGTACACAAGCAATATCAAAAAAAGGAAAAATATTACTCTCTATAATTGTTGGATTATATCATTTTATAATGCCACTAATAGGATTAAGCATAGGTTTATTTGTAACAAATAAAATAATAATAAATACCAACATTTTAGTGGGCATAATCTTATCATTAATTGCTATCGAAATGATTATATCGAGTTTTAAAGAGAAAGAAGAAAAATTTCTTTTAAGTATACCAGGATATTTACTATTTGGACTATCAGTAAGTATTGATAGTTTAACTACAGGAATAGGTTTTTCTGCTATAACAGACAAATATGTAATATCCGCTTTGATATTTTCTGTAACAAGTTTATTATTTACATTTTTAGGACTAAATCTAGGTAATATATTAAATAAAAAATATGGTAAAATATCCACCATAATAGGAGGATTAATACTACTAGTAATTGGTTTATTATATATATTTAAATAGTGTAAAAATATGTAAATAAAATAATAAGTAATTGACTAAAATTAAAATAGATATTAAAATGAAATTAGGAAGGAGTAACCTATGAGTAAAATAAAAATAGAAGGCGGACATAAATTAACAGGAAAAATAGAAATAAGTGGTGCTAAAAACAGTGCTGTGGCTTTAGTACCAGCAGCCATTCTTTGTGATGAAGAAGTAACAATTAGTAACGTACCAAATATTTCTGATATTGATTCACTTGAAGAAATATTAAATTATTTAAATGCCAAAATAACAAGAAGAGATGGAGTGTTAACAATCGACTCATCAAATATTGTCAATAAAGAGATACCAGAAGAAATGTCTCAAAAATTAAGAGCATCATATTACTTTATGTCATCATTATTAGGAAAATATAAGCATGTTGAAATGTATTTCCCAGGGGGATGCACAATAGGTGAAAGACCTATAGATCAAACTTTAAAGGCATATCGTGCCCTAGGAGCTATAGTAATTGAAGAAGGGAATAGATATATAGTAGAAGCCGAAGAATTAAAAGGAGCTAAAATATACCTAGATATGCCAAGTGTAGGAGCAACAATAAATACTATGCTTGCAGCAGTAAAAGCCAAAGGAAAAACAGTAATAGAAAATGTAGCCAAAGAGCCAGAAATAGTAAATGTGGCAACTTTTTTAAATAATATGGGAGCAAAAATAAAAGGTGCAGGAACTAATGTAATTACCATAACTGGAGTAGACTATCTACATAAATCATTTCATGAGGTAATACCAGATCGCATCGAGGCAGGAACATATGTAATAATTGGTGCCCTTCTTGGAGAAAATCTAACTATTAAAAACTTAATACCATCACACATCGAATCATTAACATCAAAACTAATTGAAGCTGGTGTAGAAATGAATATAAGCGAAGACTCAATAACAATAGAAAAAAGAGGTAAATATAAAGCGGTAAGCATAAAGACACTGCCATATCCCGGCTTTCCAACTGATCTTCAGCAGCCATTAATACCATTTTTAACACAATGTCATGGAATAAGTACAGTTGAAGAAACTATATGGGAAAATAGATTTCAAAATGTTTATGATACTAATCGTATGGGCGCGAATATAATTGTCAAAGACAATAGAATAGCTAAAATAAAAGGAGTTACAAAACTAACAGGTAAAAATGTAACTGCAACTGATCTTCGTGGAGGAGCTTCTATGTTGATATGTGGTTTAATTGCAGAGGGCATAACAACAATAGATAATGTAAAATACATTTTAAGAGGATATGATGATATCTGTGGCAAACTATCAAAAGTAGGTGCTAAAATAGAGTTAATTTAAATATACTGAAGTAGGTGAACTATGAAAAAAGTATTTTTAATATTAACTCTTTTTCTATCTTGCTACTTTGTATACACCAAAACAGAAGGAAATAAAAAAAATTATTTAGTAATTGGAGATTCATTATCCAAAGGAATAAATGAGTATGGTGTTGCATCTTATGGATATAGTGATTTTACAAAAGACTTTCTAGAGGAAAGTCATCTACTAAAAAGTTATAATAATTCATTTGCTAATATTGATTATAAAGTATCAGACATCGTAACAATTTTAGAATACAATAAAAGTAAAAATGGTGTTACATTAAATAGGTTAATCAAAGAAGCAGACATAATTACGATGTCTATAGGAATACAAGAAATTTATTATAAAATAGACAAAAATAATCAAAATATATATACATATATAGATACTATGATAAACAATTATAATAAAATATTAAATTATATTAATAAATTTCATCATGATAAAGTATATGTGTTGGGATACTATAGTATATCAAACAATAATAGTGACATTATAAATTATGCTAATTATAAATTAAGTAATTTAGTTAAAAAATATAATTATATATATATAGATTTATCTAAAATATTAGATAATAATCCTACATATATTAGTCAAATTAATAATAATTATTTACCAAATATTAAAGGTTATCAAAAAATTTCACAAATAATAGTTGAAAATTTAAAAAATAACTGATATAATATACCATGTAATTTTATTACTATGACTTTTTGTCATGGCGGAAGGAGAGAGAATAATGAAAAAGAATATTCATCCAAATTATGTAAAAGCTACTGTTACTTGTGCTTGCGGAAATACTTTTGAAACAGAATCAACAAAAGAAAACATTCAAGTTGAAGTATGTTCTAAATGTCATCCATTCTATACTGGAAAGCAAAGTACAGCATCTAAAAAAGGACAAGTTGAAAAATTCAACAAGAAATTTGGTTTTAGTACTGAAAAATAATGTGATAATTTCACATTTTTTTATTTACCAGAAAAGTTAATTATAAGTTAACAAAATGATTTTCATTTATTTAAAAAGTATCGTCGCAAAGAAATAAGATGCTATAATTTTTTGAAATAAAAGTGACCAAAAATTTAATTTAAAATAATAGTTGCAACAAACTAATTTTATGTGTTATAATACCCTTGAAGTGGTGAAAATGTTAAAGATAAATAAGAAAAAAATAAAAGAAAAATTTAGAAAAATAAAAAGTGACTATCTGCTAGTTGTTTCTTTCATTATGTCAAATTTAATAAATGGTCTAATTTTGAGAGGAATAACTGTAAAAAACATATTTAGCTTACCACCATTATTTATAGATTTTGGATTACTAATACTTATATCACTAGTAGCGCTGGCGTTCAAAAGAAAAAACAGAATAAAATATTTTATGGCAATGTCATTTATATTAACATTAGTGTGTTTAATAAATAGTGTATATTATCATTATTATAGTTCATTCGCTTCTGTAGCTCTTTTATCTAATCTTATCTATGCTAAAGATGTCGGAAATGCTATATTTGAAAATGTATTAAAACCAGTGGATTTAATATATATTTGGTGCCCATTAGCAGTTTATCTGTCATATTATTTTCTTAATAAAAAGAAGTACTTTATTAAAGAGTTAAAATCAAATAAAAAAATGATACTGTCATCAATAATTACAACATTATCATTTTGGGCCCTTGCATCAATTATCATGCCACTCAGTGCTTGGGGAGGTTTCTATAAATTATGGAATAGAGAATCAGTTGTAATAAATTATGGTATATACATATATCAAATAGATGACATAATACAGAGTATATCTCCAAAAATAAACTCGGCATTTGGTCATGATACAGCTCTTAAAGAAACAAAAGAATATTATGAAAAACATAAGTATAAAAAAATAGAAAATGAATATACAAACATTTTTGAAGGAAAAAATGTTATAGTAATACATGCTGAGAGTATGCAAGAATTTGTTATGGAGCTTAAATTTAATAATAAAGAAGTTACACCAAACTTAAATAGATTAAGTAGAGAAGGAATATCCTTTAGTAACTTTTATTCACAGGTTGGTGTAGGCACAAGCTCAGATTCAGAGTTTACCTTTAATACATCACTTATGCCATCAACCAAAGGTACAGTGTTTGTAAATTTCTTTGATAGAGAATATGTTGCAATACCAAAACTGCTAAAAGAAAAAGGTTATTACACATATAGTATGCATGCAAATACTGGAGAATTTTGGAATAGAAACATTATGCATCAAAGTTTAGGATATGATAAATTTTATAGTAAGGATTCTTATACGATAGATGAGACAATAGGTTTAGGTTTGTCAGATAAGTCATTCTTTAGTCAATCAGTAGATATTATGAAAGAAATAAAAGAAACAGAGGGACAACCATTTTATAGTACATTAATAATGTTATCTAATCATACACCATTTAGTGATTTGGAATTAATGCCAGAATATCCAACAACAATAGATGTAAAATTAGATAATCAAACAATAACTAGAGAATATTTAAATAATACTAAATTAGGTAATTATATAAGATCAGTTCATTATGCAGATGAAGCAATTGGAGAATTCATAAATAAACTTGATAGTGAAGGATTACTTGATAACACAGTATTAGTAATATATGGCGATCATGATGCCAGAATGGATAAAGATGAATTCAATTTACTTTATAATTATGACCCAGTTAATGATCGAATAAAAGATGAAACAGATGATGGATATGTTTCATTTAATGATTATGATTATGAATTAAATAAAAAAGTTCCATTTATAATATGGACTAGAGATAAGAATTTTAATAAGACGGTTGATACTCCTATGGGAATGATAGATGTACTCCCAACATTAGGAAATATGCTTGGTATACATAGCGATTATCAACTAGGTAACGATATTTTCAATTTAAAAGATAATGTAGTTACATTTATAGATGGATCATATTTGACATCAAATATATATTATAGCGCTCCAAAAGGGGAAATATATCCTATAAGTAACGATCCAATAACTGAAGAATACATACAAAATGGCATAGAACATTCATCAAATTTAATAGATATATCAAATGATATAATTTCTTATGACCTAATAAAAGAATTGAAAGAGGAGAAATCTAACTAGAAAGAAGTGAAAGAAATGATTAAGTTTGTAATTTGTGAAGATAGCGATGAAGCATTGGAAACTGCAGGTAAATATGTAATAAAAGCAATGATGAATTATGATATTGAATATAAAGTATTAAAGTTCAAAGAGTATAACAATAAATTTAAAAAGGTAATGGATGACGATACGGATATAAAAATATATATTCTGGACATAGAATTGCCTACAATAAGTGGGTTAGAAATAGCCTCAGAAATAAGAGAATATGATGATGAAAGCATAATAATATTTGTTACAGCTCATTCAGAATGTAAAAATGATATATTTTATTCAAGACTTGGTGCAATAGACTTTATATCCAAGTATAATAGATATGAAGAAAGACTCGCAGATACCATAACGTATGTAATAGATAAAATGTATAAAAAAAGAGTACTAAGTTTTACATACAATTATGTTCAAACAAAACTTAGATACAAAGAAATAAATTATATAGAAAAAGCACCATCCCAAAATAAATGTATAATCCATGATGTTAGCGGAGATGAAAAATATATAACAACATCTATAGTAAAACTAAAAAGTGAGTTAAAGCCAATGTTTTATCAAACACATAAATCATGTCTGGTAAATTTAGATAACGTTAGAGAAATAGACTATTCTACATCAACAATATATTTTAAAAATGGAGATACAACAAATTTGATTGCTCCTTCAGCAAGAAAGGGGTTGAAGCAAATTGTCGGAGAGTTTTAAGATGCTATTAAGCAGCACATTACTAATATTAACTTTATACATATTTGGAAGAATAGTAATAGTAAATCGTAGACATAAAAACATGATGGTAGATATATTGATAGTTATTGGCATATCATTACTTAGTTTCATTGTATTCAAATATACATCAGGAACAACTAAAACTATAATTACTTGTCTATTATATGCATCATTATTTTTCTGCATATTTAACATAAAACTAAGTAAATCAATCTTTACTTCAATAGTGTATGTAATCCTGTTAGTCATACCTGATTTAATTGTAACGCTTGGAGTAATATTAATTGTTGGAAAAGAATACTTTTATGAAGTACTTGCTGGTAGTTTATTAAGTAATGTTTTAGTTTGTACATTAATTATACTTTTAACTTATGCTTTTAGAAAGTGGCTGAGAAAATTAATAAATTATAACTTATCTACGAATAAAAAGATAATAATGATGTCATCACTTACTTTAGTGATGTTAGCGATACTTTTCTATAACTTAATTAAAACATTTGAGTTTAATAACAACATAATTACTTATTTAGCAATAATAGTTATGTTAATTTGCGTTCTTTTATATCTATTCAAGCAAAAGATAGAAAATGAAAAAATATCCAAAAAGTATGATGAACTTCTTGATGTAATGAAAAATTATGAAAGTGATATAGAAGATCAAAGAACACTAAGACATGAAACTAAAAATGAGTTTGCTACCATCAAATGTAAACTTCAAGATAAAGAGGATAATAAAACTATTATTGAATACATAGATAGTGTTATTGGTGAAAAAGAAAAAGCGGGTAGTACAAATTATTCCAAGTTTAAATATCTACCTTCAAATGGATTAAAAGGATTTTTCTATTATAAATGTACAGAGGCTGAGAAGAAAGGTATAAGCGTATCAGTTAATATTTCTAAACAGATTGAAAATTCATTTTTAAAGGATATTGAGACTAAAGATTTTAAAGATTTAGCTAGAATTATTGGAGTTTACTTAGATAATGCTATCGAAGCAAGCTCTACATCTGAAGATAAGAAACTTGGAATAGAAATGTATTTGATTAAAGAAAAGATAGAAATAATTATTACTAATACATTTAATAATGAAATTAATCTAGATAAAATTGGTAAAGAATCATTTAGTACTAAAGGTAAACATAGAGGTCATGGATTATTACTAGTAAAGAAAATACTAAGTGAAAATAACAGATTTGAAGCTAAAAAAGAAATAAGAGGTAATATTTATATTCAAAGTTTAAAAATAAAGAATAAATAAAAAGAATTATGATGAGTAGTCATAGTTCTTTTCATAAGTTGTAAAATTATTTAATTAATGACTTTGGCATTTTAGGTTCATCAGCAAACCATACTAAGCAAGCCTTAGAACCAGTTGAAGCAGCTAGAGAACCTATCCAAGATAAAAATGATGTAAACATAAACGATACCTCCTATACATATTTTTCCATATCAACTATACAACTCATTATAAGTTTTATAGTTATCATATGGTAAATGAAACATCCTATAAGTTAGTGGATGAATCATAAGCATTGAATCCAAAAGCCCCAAACTAAGTGCAGTACTAACATTACTATCTCTTAATACAACAATTAATATTAAGAATATAGAACTGCTAATAACTGTAATAATTTTATAAATTTTTCTTTTTTTAGCATTTACAAGTGGTCTCTTATATGTATCTGCTGGTGCATAAATAACTAAAAATATATAAGATATAGCGGCAATAATTGCCTTAGCATAGAAACTAACATCTATATATTTAAATAGTAACGCTCCACCAATAAATAGTGTAATAGATATTATATAACATTGCCAGCTTTCCTTAGCATGCATGCCAAATGCTGTTGTTCTGATAATATTATATAGTATCATAATTATTAGCATTTCCTTAAATACATTTAGAAGTAAAGCAATTAAAGAAATAACGATAGTTTTAGTAACCATAATATACAAAGATTCAAGTCCATATTCAATAATTTCAAGCTTTTCATCATCATAGTTAGGATATTTTTTCTTAATACAATTCATGGTATTCTTTAAAAACTTCTTTCTCATACCTTATCACGCTTCAATTATATCATTTAATTATTATAACTTATTCTCATCAATAGATACAGATATTAATGAGTAAGAATACATATATAATAATTAACTAAAAGTTAACCTGTTTTTAATAATAAAATAACAAAATTAATGAAAATAAAAATACTGCATAGTACTTGTTATAAATAAAAAAAAATAGTATAATGTAGTAGAGGTGAAAAGATAAAATGGACACATGGCAATACATAGTAATTGTAGTGGTATTATTAATAATAGCTCTTGCTATAGTTAAAATGAATAAAAAAGATGTTAAGTTAGAGTTTAATAAATTAGTTGAATTACTTGGAGGAAAAGACAATATCCTAGATACTGAAGTAGATATGTCTAGATTTAAAGTAACTCTAAAAGATATAACAAAAGCAAATAAAGAAGGAATCATCAAACTAGGAGCAAAAGGTGTTGTAGAAATAGATGATCAACTAAAAATAATTTTAGGAAATGATGCCAAAAAGATAAAAAAATATATTGATGAATTAAAATAAAGAGCAAAATTTTACAAAAAGCTCTTTTTTTTGACATTATTCGACAAAATTCGACAAAAACAAAATGTATAATATTTTTTAGAGAGAAGGATATTATGAACACAGAAATTTTTGAAGATATAATTTTAAATACAGTATTAATTGTTTTTCCAATATTGGTGTACCTGGTTTTGGTTTGTTATAAAAATGATATTAATAAGAATTATAATAATTTATTACTTAGTATAGCGCTAATAAGTTCTCTCTATTTGTGTCTTAGATTTGGAATTATAGATGGAAATAGTAAGGTGTTATTGTTTTGCAATATACCAATAGTGATTGCACTAATGAAAAAGAAATCATTACTAGGAGTTCTTTTAGCGCTAATAAATATTTTGTATTGTTTTTTCATATATAAAAACATATGCTTAATAGTAACCATAAAGTATTTAACATATTTTATATTATATTTATGTGCTAGAAAAAGAAATTTAAGTACAGAGAGTTTTATTCTTTCAATTGCAGTTCTTCAAGGCTTTTTCTTATCATTTGAATATTTTTTTAAAGATTTGAATTTAACGCTAAATAGTTTCATAGAATTGATAATATTAGTATTTATATATTATTTTATTTCATTTGTAATTTTGTATATATTTAAAATAATAGAAAAAGTAAGAGAATTAAATAAATCAATAGAATTATTAGAAAAAGATAAAATGATAAAAGAGTCACTATTCAAATTAACACATGAAATAAAAAATCCACTAGCGGTCATTAAAGGTTACCTAGATATGTTTAATATTGATAATAAAGAAAAATCATTAAAATATCTAAATATAATACGTGAAGAAGCAAATCGCAGTTTAAATATAATAACAGATTTTCTAGAATTTAATAAAATTAAAATAGTTAAGACTGAAATAGATTTAAACCTTCTCCTTGAGGATGTCTATGATTCATTTAAGATAATTTTGAATAGGAAAAACATCAAATTAATCTATAACGACAGAGAAGATGAAGAAATATATTTTGATGGAGATTATGAAAGACTAAAACAAGTATTAATTAATGTATTAAAAAATAGTGTTGAAGCAATAAAAGATAAAGGTAAAGTAGAAATATCAAGCAATATTTATAAAAGACATATTGATATTATTATTGAAGATGATGGTATAGGAATGAGTGAAGATACACTAAAGCAATTAAAAACAATGTTCTTCACTACTAAATTAAATGGTAGCGGCCTTGGAGTATGTTTATCTAATGAGATAATAAAAGCCCACAATGGTGAGTTAATATATACATCAAAAGAGGGTGTAGGAACAAAAGTAACAATAAGATTACCAAAATAGTAATCTTTTTACTTTAATTAATAACTAATATTTGGTATAATATATATCTAGAGGAGAATGAACTATGGAAGATATATTTATAAAAAATTTACCATTTATTGATTTACATGGTTATGATATAGAGTCAGCTAGAGTAGCAACAAATGATTTTATTAATGATAATATAATATTAAGAAATAAAAAAATACTAATAATACACGGAAAGGGAAAAGGACTAGTTAGGTCCTCAGTACATGAAACTCTTTCTAAAAGAAAAGAAGTATCAAGGTATTATACTGATGGACTAAATGATGGTTGTACAATAGTACATCTAAATATTGACAACTAGCTAGTCGTATGCTATAATAGGAAGCAATTTTAGGGAAGGTATTGTATGCTTGATAACAAGATTATTAAACTAGTAAAAGAAATAAGCACACTAGCACGGCAAATAGTACTGATAATCATTCTCATAATAATATTTTTAATTATATTATTCATTGAAGCAATATAATTCCAAAGGGAGGTTTTAGTTATGGAAGATGAAAAGAAAATAAACTGGTTAAGTCTATTTATTAAAATTGTAATAGCATTTGCTTTCATATTAATAATTGTTTGGTTAGTATCAAAACTAATAAATAGAAATAAATTATCTGATACATTTAAAAACAATATTAATAATATGGAAACAGTAGCGGTTAAATATTTTAAAGATATAGATTTGCCTACTAAACAAGGAGAAAGTATTAAAGTGACACTTGGTGAAATGATAGAAAAAGAATTAATCGTATCTGTCAAAACAAGTGAAGGCGGAAAATGTGATACCAAAGATAGTTATTCAAAAATTACTAGAAAGAAAGATAACTATGAGGTAGAAACAAGACTAGAGTGTGGTAAAGAGAAAAACACCATTACTAGAAAGTTCAGTTTTAATGATTGCAAAAACTGCACTACTGATACTAAAAATAATAACACCAAGAATAATGATACAAAAAATAATAATGCCGATGGTAATAATAGTACTAACAATAGTAATAAAAGTACTGGAGTTACCTATTACGAATATGTAAAAGAATGGACAACATATACCAAGTGGATGAAAGGTAATAAAACAGGGGATAATATTGAAAATAAATATAAATATTATGCCACTGCCGAAAAAACATATTACTCATTAGGAATAATAAATAAAAAAGATATTAAAGATAACACTATTGAATATAGATTAAAATTAAATGATGTACCAAATAGTAAATACTACTTTACTACTATTAAGGAATCTTCTTATTATAATGATGAAAAAGAATTTGCTTCTGATAAGAGTATATCAGTGGTAAAAGATAGCAGTTTAAATATAGATAATATTAAAGAATATTCATTAAAAGAAAACAACTTTACTTACAAGTTAACACCATATTATTATAAAGGAACATTCTACATAAATGTAAAAGTAAACATAAAATCACTAGAGGGTATTAAAAATATTAAAGATAAGTATTTAGTTCCAATTAAGATTACCATAAAATTTAATTCAGGAGACATAGTAACAACTAAACCAGAAGGAAGTTATGATACCATTACTTATTATAGATATATTCAAAAAAATAGAGACGTAATTTGGTCAGCAGATAATTATGTTGAAGGATATACCAAAACAGGAAATACTAAAGTACAATAAAAAAGTTAGCATCAGCTAGCTTTTTTTAATACCTTATCAACAATACCATAATTTAGTGCCTCATCACTATCCATAAAATAATCTCTTTCCGTATCATTGTCAATAGTATCGATATCTTTACCAGTATTATCAGAAAGGATCTTATTGAGTTTCTTCTTTAATTTTAATATCCTTTCAGCAGCTATTTTAATTTCGGTCGCCTGTCCTTGAGCCCCTCCTAAAGGCTGATGAATCATAACTTCTGCATTAGGAAGAATATATCTCTTGCCTTTTTCTCCAGAAGATAATAGAAATGCCGCCATTGAAGCCGCCATACCAACACATATTGTGGATATATCACTTTTAATAAAATTCATCGTATCAAATATAGCCATCCCTGCTGTAATAGAACCACCAGGAGAATTAATATATAGACTAATATCATCATTATTTAAACTATCCAGATATAGCAGCTGTGCTACCACTATATTAGAACTATTATCTGTAATTTCTCCATTTAATATAATAATTCTATCTTTAAGTAATCTAGAATAGATATCATAAGCTCTTTCTCCCATTTCATTCTTCTCAATAATAGTTGGAACTAAGTTCATATTTATCACCTACAAATAGTATAATATATAATGTAGTTTAATATACCTAAAAAAGTATGACAAAAAATGCACTTATATGGTATAATTAAATTATAAAGTAGAAGGAGGAAGTACATGCAAACAATAATAATAACATTAAATAATGGAAAAAAAGAAGAATATGTAAAGGGTATAAAAGTAAAAGAAATATTAAATAAAATGTCTAAAGAAGAAAGAGAAGATGCCATATTAATAAAGTATAACAATAAAAAAGTGAATTTAGAAACAGAACTTAAAAAGAATGGTACACTACAAATATATGACATAAATACTCTTGAAGGAAATAGAATCTATGAAAGAGGACTATTATATTTATTTGTCTATGTTACTAATAATATTTTAGAAAAAGATACCAAAGTAATAGTAAAACATTCTATTGATAAAGGAATATTCTGCAAGATAGATAAAAAAGTAGAAGATAAAGATGTGTTAGAAATAAAAAAACAAATGAAAGAAATAGTCTCTAAAAACATCCCATTTACCAAAATGGATACAACGAAGTACGAAGCAGTAGAATATTTTAAAAGTATCAAAAGAGAAGATAAAGCTAAAACATTATTTTATGATACATCAAAATATGTATCATTATATAAATTAGATGAAAACTATAATTATATAGTAGGAGATCTTCCATCATCAACAGGAGTACTAAAATACTTTGATTTATCATTAATAAAAGATAAAGGAATAGTAGTACGTTTTCCATCAATATATGATAATAAAAAAGTAAAAAGATATACCCATCATACTAACTATTTCAATACTCTTGAAGAATACTCAGCATGGGGTAACAATTTAAATATAAATAATATTGGAGAGTTAAATGACTATATAACCAGTAATAAACCAGCAGATATCATTCAGCTATCAGAAATAATGCAAGACTATAAATTACTTAGTATAGCAGAGCAGATAGTTCTAAACAAAGAAGACTATAAAATAATATTATTATCAGGACCATCAAGTTCAGGAAAAACTACTAGTGCTATGAAACTATCATTATATTTAAAGAGCCTAGGACTAAATCCAACTCATTTATCATTAGATGATTACTTCCATGAAAGAGCGGAAACCCCACTAGGAGAAGATGGAAAACCAGACTTCGAATCAATAACAGCGGTAGATATAAAACTATTTGATAGCCAAATAAGTAAATTACTAAAAGGTACAAAAGTTGTAGTTCCAACATTTAATTTCATTGATGGCAAAAAAGAGTATAAAAGAACAGTTCAGCTAAAAGAAAACGACATCTTAATAATTGAAGGATTACACGCCTTAAACGAAGAATTATTAACCAACATTCCAAAGAAAAAGAAATTTAAAATATATGTAAGTCCATTAACTTACCTAAATATAGATAATGATAATAGAATAAGTATGACTGATTTAAGACTATTAAGAAGAATGGTAAGAGATAATAGAACAAGAGGATATTCTCCATCAGTAACACTTGGTACTTGGATGAAAGTTAGAAGTGGAGAAGAGAAACATGTCTTTCCATATCAAGATAATGCAGATGCTTTATTTAATACCAGTCTAGCCTATGAACTATCAGTCCTAAAAACATATGCAGAACCTTTATTATTTTCTATAAAAGAAGATGATCCAGAATATCAAACAGCTCAAAGGCTTATAGAACTATTAAAATTTGTTTTACCAATTCCAAGTGAATCAGTACCAAAAACATCAATACTAAGAGAATTTATCGGAGATAGTTATTTTGAATAATAAAAAGCATATATATTAATAGGTGTAATATGAATAAATATAAACTATTAATATTAATATGCTTTTTTCTTATAACAATAACTCTTCCTAAAGTAACTGCTAGTGTAAATAGTATGAATTTGTTAGGTAAGGTAATAATTTTAGACTCGGGTCATGGGGGTGTTGATGCTGGTGCCACTGGTAATCAAATAATAGAAAAAGATTTAAATCTAATATTAACAAGAAAACTAGAAAAAGAGTTAGTTTCTCGCGGAGCCACTGTCTATCTAACTAGAGAGGATGATAAGGACTTATCCACAACTACTGTTAATAGAAAAAGAAGTGATCTTTATAACAGAGCCAAATACATAAATAAAATATCTCCTAATATGTATATATCAATTCATTTAAATTCTGTAACAAATTCATCATGGAGAGGACTTCAAGTATTTTATACTACTAAAAGCGAAGAAAACAAACTAATCGCCGAAACAATAACAAACCATTTAAGAAAGAATATGTCTAATGTAAGAGAAATAAAAAAAGATAATACCTACTATATGTATAAACACATAACATCACCAGGAGTTCTTATTGAAGCAGGCTTTATTTCCAATTCAAATGATAGTTATTTATTGCGAAACAAAGAGTATCAAGATAAATTAATATCATCAATCTCAGATTCCATAGAAATTTATTTCCAAAAAAAATAAAAAACACTTTCAAAAAAGTCAAAAATAGTATATACTCATAATAGGTGATAGTATGCAAAAGATATATCTAAAATATGACGAATATACACCTCCAGTAGAATGTGATTATGGCTTTGTAAAAGAAATGTTATATTTAGGATTTCTATATCCACTAAAAAAGAAAAACTATAAAATGTATTATATTATGCTCCTAACAGAGGTAGCGGTATCAGCATTAATAATGACATTTATACCATTCAAATTAGGTATATTACTAACAGTTGCCATGTTATTTTTAATAAATCTTTTATTCGCAGCAAACTATAATATGATAGTAATTGAAGACTTACTAAAAAAAGGATATGTACCATTAGATTATACATCATCCAATATATTAATAAAAAAAGGAATATACTTTAAACTACAATAATAATTAAATTGTATAGAGTATATTCTTTTTTAATATTTAAAATATTTATATTCCATCTCCAAATCACAGTCCATGCCAGTACCATAATCGAGATTACCAAATAATTTTTCTATTCTTTTATTATCTATTTTTTTATCATTTAACATTTTATCAACTTCATTAATAATTTTGACAGTTTTAACTAAAGCCATATCATATAAATCAAAAAAGGAATAACTAAATTCTTCACCAGTACATGGATGCTTCCAGGTATTATTATCAAGATTTAAATATTCTAAATGACTATTAGGATTAACATCAAAGGATAATTCTTTCTTCTTAACAACCTTATCACCACATACTGCATCCATAATAGAATAAACGCTCTTTTTTACTCCAAATCTATCATAATTAAATATATGATAAAACTTCTTCATATCCTTTAAACACTTATAATAAATAGTACTAACATTATCATAGCTATATACCTCTTTAACAACTTTATCAATAGTATCCTTTAGTTCATCATTAAATTCATCAAATTTAAATATTTCATTATATACTTTATATTTTTTTGGCATAATATTTTCTCTCTGATAAATAAGATATATATCTGTATAGTATTCCATCTTTTCGTGCATACCATTATATTTATAAGTATTCTTATCTTTTTCATCATATCTACCAGACATATATATAGTAAAAGGATGAATAGTACTATCTAAAGCAAAATGACATATTTGTCCATATAAATAAGACATAACCATAACATTATCATTATAATTCATTTTATTAATATAATTAATTAGTGTAACAAAATGTTTATTAACTAGACTATGCTGCATAGAAGTGTTGATTTTGTGTACTTCTTTAGCCTTTCTAGAAAGATGAAAATCATAAAAAAAATAAGGGTCAGGACCTTGTCCAAAGACCTTTAAATAATTCAAATTAATCTTACTTTTATTTTTAAATTTATTATATATATCACTAGCAAAATAACTATGCGTCACTGAACTTGGCATTTTATCGCCTCCTAAATAATTATATCATTTTTTATCAAAAATATATATCAATTTTTTCAAATCTATGGTATACTTTATTACAGAATAATGGGGATGAGTACAAATGGAAAAGAATTTTAAAACAATAGATGAACAAATTGAAATACTGAAAGAAAAGAATCTCATAATTGAAGATGAAGAAACAGCTAAAGAAATATTGCTGAGAGAAAATTACTTCTTTTTAATGGGATACCGTCATGTGTTTATGATCTCTTCTAAAGAAAGAAAATTTATCCCAGGTACAACATTTTCAGAAGTTTACTCATTATTCACATTTGATAGGAATTTTAGAAATATAATATTTAAAAATGTTTTAGTTATCGAAAATCAATTAAAATCCGTTCTATCATATCAACTATCTAAAAAATATGGTTATAAAGAGAAGGACTATTTAAATCCTAAGAACTTTACCAATGACCATAGCAAATCGCGAAGAGTGCACGATTTAATAGATAAAATGAAAAGACAAATAAGAATAAATGTTGGTACCCATGCTGCCACTATGCACTATATGAATAACTATGGTTACATACCAATGTGGGTATTAGTAAAAGTATTATCGTTTGGTATTGTTTGTGAACTATATACAATATTAAGAGAAGAAGATAAAATAGAAATAGCGGAAGTATTTAATACTACGCCATCACTCCTTGAGGATATTCTAGTAATATTATCTAATTATCGTAATCTATGTGCTCATGAAGATATTGTCTTTGAGCATCGTACTGAAAGAGTAGTACCAGATACCGAATATCATGAATATATGAATATACCAAAGATGGATGGTGAATACATTTATGGTAAAAATGACTTATTCGCAGTAATAATCATCTTTAAAATACTACTTAATGAAAGTAATTTTAGACTGATGATGAAAGAAGTAGAATACGAAATAGAATTACTAGATGGCAGAATAGATATCATACCAATAAATAAAATATTAGATAGAATGGGATTCCCAAAAGATTACATGGAAATAATAGGAAGGTGATAATAAATGAAAAAAAATAAAATATTAATACCATTACTAGTATTTGTAGCTTTTATAGGAGGAGCAGCTTGGTCATATTTAGTTATAAAGCAATTAGACCATGGAACAATATTAACTTCTGGTAGTGGAGGAAATTATACAATAAATGAAAATAGTATATCAGCAGCAGTTGATAAAGTATATGATGCTACTGTAGTAGTGGCTAGTTATAAAGGAGAAACATTAGTATCAACAGGTACAGGCTTTGTATATAAAACAGAAGGATCGACATCTTATATAATGACTAATAATCATGTTGTGTCAGGTGGAGGTTCTGCTAAAGTAATCTTTAGTGATGGTACCTCAGCAGATACTAAAATACTAGGAGGAGATACATATGCTGATATAGCAGTATTAACAGTATCTACTTCAAGTATAAAGCAAGTAGCAACACTAGGAAACACAGAAAATATGAAATTAGGAGACACAGTATTTGCAGTAGGTGCTCCTCTAGGAGATACCTATAGTGGTACAGTAACTAAAGGAATACTATCAGGGAAAGATAGATTAGTAGAAGTGAGTTTAAATGGAACTACTAGTGATTACTATATGAAAGTATTACAAACTGATACAGCCTTAAATCCTGGTAACAGTGGTGGACCATTATGTAATGTTAATGGTGAAGTAATTGGTGTTAACTCATTAAAATTAACTCAAGAAACCAGTGGTACGTCAAGTTATAGTGTTGAAGGAATGGGATTTGCAATACCAATTGAAGATGCTCTATACTATGCTGAAACAATAGAAAAAGGTGGAAGTATAAAGAGACCGTACATTGGTGTTAGTATGCTAGACATAACTAATAGTTATTACTTATGGCAGGCTAAAATAACTATACCAGATAATGTTAAAGCCGGGGTAGCCGTAGTGGATGTTGAATCTAACTCACCAGCAGATAAAGCAGGTATTAAGAAAGGTGATATAATCACTAAGATTGAAAATGATGATATATCATCAGTAGCTAAATTAAGATATGAACTATATAAACACTCTCCTGGAGATAAAATAACAGTTACATATAATAGAAATGGTAAAGAATTAAAGACAGAAGTAACACTTGAAGAAAGTAAATAGTTACTTCTTTTTTTGTATCCCCTTGAGCCTAAGGTCTCAAGGAGGCTTGATAGAGCCTAGGTCTCTATCAAGAACGATTTTGGTAAAAACACTTGAAAAATAAGCACTTTTGTGGTACACTAATGCTGATTTTTGAGGGAGTAATATGAATACAGGATTAGAATATTTAGAAAATAAAAAATTAGAGGATTATAGTAGAAAAGAATTAATACCAAGAAAAGTAGTTAGAGCACCATTAAAAGGTGTTCTTAAGGTGGCTACCAAAGGCAAAATGATCATAGATGATGGTAAGAGCCCAAAGGATGTGTTAGAAAAAAATAAACCTTATATATTTGTATCTACTCATTATCATTCTGAAGATATAATAACTAACTTAAGAGCACTAGATAGGCAAACATATGCACTAATAGGAACAACATACCAATTAGAACATAATTTAAAAATGTATGGCGCATGGATAAATGGTATTGTTTATGTTGATAGAAGAGATCAAAATAGTAGAAAAGAATCTTTAAAAATAATGAAATGGTTATTAGAACAAGGAGTAAGTGTTTTAATATATCCTGCAGGTGGATGGAATAATACTGAAAATCTATTAGAGCAGCCTATATTCTCTGGAGCCTATAAGTTATCAGCAGAAACTGGTATAGAAGTAGTACCATTATCTAACTTTTTAGTACCAGAAACAAATACCATTCATGTAAGTTTTGGTAATCCATTACAATCTTATCAATATAGCAAAGAAGAAGCAAATGAAGAGATAAGAGATTCAATGGCTACATTAATGTTTGAGCAGATAAAAGAATATTCTGTACCAATAAAAAGAGCGGAACTTCCTGAAAATTATCGTGAGCTTTTTTTAGAAGAGAGAAGACAAGAATATTTTAAATATAAAACAGAATGGCCAACAGATCCTAAAGAATTTGCTGATGCAATCACTGAAGAATTAACTGTCTACAAACCTAAGAATATAATACGCCCAGAGGATGTAGTTACGGAAGAAAATGCACATCTATTTAAATGGCTATATGATAAAGAAGAAGAGGAAAAATATGATTTCAAAGCTTATATGCTAAAAAAGGGTCCATTAAAAAGATAGTAAAGAAAAGAAAAAAATCTTTTCTTTTTATATGCAATATGCTATAATTTTAATGAAGATAGGTGATAAAAATGTCATTAGAATTTGAAATACCTTTAGTATCGTTAATCTTTATTTTAATACTAAACATTGTATATTTTTCAAAAAAACGTGCAGATTTAGAAGAAAATAAGCCATATAAAGTAATATTAATATCATCACTGATTGTAGCGACTATAGATACAGTAATACATATAATATGCTCTGCAAATACATTTGAAAGTATTGTTAATAATTATTATACTTTGCTTAATTATTTAAATAAAATACTATCAGCCTTATTTTCAGTTATCTTTTCAAGTTTATTCTTTTATACGTTATTAATAACTTATGATAAAGTAAGAAAAAACCCTAAAAAGATATCAACAATCTTAATCATAGCAAATATTGTATTCTCAGTAATAATGTTATTCACAAATATCGAACTAGTAGATGCCAAAGTTGCTACTAATGTAACAGGTGCAACAACAATGCTTGGGTATGCAATGGTAGCAATAATGCTAACATGCTCTTTACTAGTGGCACTGACAAATATTAAAAAATTAGATAAAAGATATTTACCAATCTTTATAGTATTCTTACTTTTGGTAATACTATATTTCTTTTCACTATTAATTCCTGGAATGATTATATATGACTTAATATTGGCTTTAATGTGTTATATTATGTACTTTACCATTGAAAACCCTGATATGAAAATGTTAGATGAAGTCCATAAAGCTAAGGTAATAAGCGACAATGCTAATGAAGAAAAAACACTATTTTTGTATAATATGACAAATGAGATAAGAGGTATAACTAAAGATATTGATAAAGAAACAGATAACATATTAGATGAAACAGATAATAAAAAAATTGATGTTG
>ERZ772882.1729-NODE-1729-length-21952-cov-4.354249_pt1 | contig 21952 bp, 9 predicted proteins | sample MGYA00580576_ERZ772882 | MGnify/ENA primary metagenome ERZ772882 (study PRJEB29015, sample SAMEA2737658) | human gut metagenome | biome: human gut; feature: human-associated habitat; material: faeces | place: China | collected 2012 ... | reverse complement strand
AGCATTTTGGCAACGCAGATGCCGTGCCGCAGCTGCCGGAGCGGTGCTTAAGCCGTCAGGCGGGAATTGTGCGGTATTGCCTTTATCTTCTCTTTTTTATCCCGCTAAAGGCATCATCCCTGGTTTTTGGCCAGCAGCGCTGCTCCAATCACCCCGGCGCGGTAGCCGAGGGTGCAGGTGGTAATGCGGGTGTGCTTTTGGGCGTACGCATTGCCAAAAACCATTGGTCCCACCGCGGCGCGCAGGGGTGCCAGCAGGTTTTTCCCCTGGTTGGCCACCCCGCCGGACAGACCGATCACTTCCGGGAAGAAGATGTTGATCATGTTGGCAACACCCACCGCAAGGTAATGAATGTACTGTTCCACCACGGCTTTGCCTGCGGCATCGCCCTGGGCGGCGGCATCAAAGGCGGTGCGGCCATTTACCCCGCCGCTTTGGGCAGCTATGCCATGCAGGGCGCTTTCGGGGTGGGCTGCCATGGCTTCTTTGGTCATGCGGATCAGGGCGGTGGCACTGGCCAGGCTTTCCAGGCAGCCGGGGCGGCCACAGGTACAGCGCGGGGCATCCGGGGTGTCCAGAATCACCATGTGCCCCGGCTCCGCCGCTGCGCCGGTGTAACCGGTCAGCAGTTTGCCGCCCAGCACCACACCGCCGCCCACGCCGGTGCCCAGTGTGATGATCACTGCGCTTTCGGCCCCTTTGGCGCAGCCCGCCAGTGCTTCGCCCAAAGCGGCGGCGTTGGCATCGTTGGCAAGAGCAACCGGCAGGCCGGTTTTGGCGCGCAGATAATCCCCCATGGCAAAATCATGCCAGTCCAAATTGTTGGAGTAGCGCACGAGGCCGCCATCCACCGTGCCGGGGCAGCCAACGCCAATGCCCGCTACCAGCTGGCCCTGTGCCAGCTGATTGCAGAGGGCTGCAATATCATCGCACACGACCTCGGCCGGGCGCGGCAGTTTGGTGGGGGTGCTCGCTTCCTTTATAATAGCACCGTCTGCATCCACAAGCGCAGCTTTGATATTGGTTCCACCAAGGTCCACACCCAGATAATACATGATTGCAGCCTCCTGTACATAACATTTTTTTCAGTGTAGCAGATTGCCCGCCCCGGCGCAAGAACCTGTAGACAAAAAAGCATCCAAAAGTAAACCCGGCACTACCCACTGCTCTTTGTCAGGTCGTGCCGGTTGGATTTTATTAGCGGCTGCTCATCCGTTCAGTTTGGCGTACTCTTCGTCGGTAACGGGCTCACACCATTCGTTGCTGCAATCTTCGCCGGGAACTTCCACAGCAATGTGGCTGAACCAGCCGCCGCCCTTGGCTGCGTGGTGGATATGCCAGTTGTTGCGGCAGCCGGGCTCAAATGTAACGTTAGCCAAAAACAGGCCGGTTTTGGGGTCGGTCAGCGGGTTCAGGAACGACTGGCCAATGAAAAACTTGGCGTAAGCAGTGTTTGCGGCACCGGTGCCAAAAACATTCTGCTGCTTAAATCCATGTTTATCCATGCACTTCATACTTGTTGCCTCCTGTTTTTCTGTGTCCCTGCCCTGTTGTGCTTGACGCTGCGGCGCTGGGATACTATGTGGCCGCTATATTTTTTCAAAATTCCTTATCGAAAAAACTGCCCGCACAACGGCTTATCATACCGTGTACGGGCAGTTGATTTATAATTTTCTACTTTTCTCTCAGGTCTGGGTCGATAAGCGCAACCCCACCTGGTACCCCAGCAGGGTGCGGGTTTCCACCGGCTGGTGGCGGATGAGGGAAAGCAGCTGCTGTGCGGTACGGCGGCCCAGCTGTTCGGCATCAAAAGAGACCGCCGTAATCTGTGGCGTGCACTCCTGCAGCGCTTCATCGTCATACATGGAGGCAAGGCGGATATCCTGCGGCACGCGCAGGTTCAGCTGTCTCAGGGTGCTCAAAGCCAGCAGGGCAACCTGGTCATCCATGCACAGGATGCAGTCCGCCCCACGCTGTACCGCGAGCTCCACAGCGCTGGTGCGTAGATCGTCGCTTTCCAGCTCCAAAAACAGCAGGCTCTCATCAATCTTGCAGCAGGCGCGGTCATGCGCCTGCTTATAGCCTTCCAGGCGGGACTGGTTGACGGTGTACAGCATGGATCCGCCCAGCAAAGCAATGCGGTGCAGGCCCTTCATCAGCAGCAGGCTGACCAGCTCGCGGCAGCCGCCCACCTGATCATGATCCACCGAGATGACATCCTGGTCAGCCGGGCGGCCAATGGCAACAAAGGGGATGCCGCTTTTTTGCAGCATGGGGATCAGCGGATCACGCTCCAGCGTGCGGGCCAGAATCACGCCATCGATCTTGCGGTTGACCAACAAACGCTGCATCGGGCTTGTTTCCTGCTCGCCCACCATCGTCATCAGCACATCATAATCATTGCGGGCGGCAATATCGTACACGGCGCTGACGGTTTTGCGCAAAAACGGTGCGGCAAGGTTGCCGAACTGGCGCGAGAACACCAGCGAGATATTATAAGACTGCTGGGTTACCAACCCGCGTGCCAGCATATTGGGCACATAGTTTTTCTCTTTGGCGTACTGGACCACGCGGGCGCGGGTCGCTTCGCTGACACGGCCATTGCCCGAAAGGGCACGGGATACCGTGGTCTTGGACACACCAAGGTCTTCAGCCATCTGGCTGATGTCAATTTTTTTCTCTCCTTCTGTCTGTTTACGGCGCGGCATGGGTTTACTCCTGTTAACGTTTGCTTATATAAGATCTTCTTTCTGTCCTTGCCGGTTTTCCGCCCCACGGGCAGTTCCCAGGGTACTGTTCCAGAAACCAGTCCCCCACCCCGGCCATTCCCTACTTGGTTAATAGGCTTAACATATTATACCACATTTCCCTGGATCATGGTAGCCCCCTGTGCAAAGAAAGCAAAGAACACGCTACCCCAGTATGGGGTCATTATATCATTCCTGGCTCTGTTTTTCAACCGATTTTTGGCTCTGTTTCCGTTTTCCAGTGTGTTTTATAACATGGTAAAGTTTTCTCATTTTGTCCGTATCCTGCTCAGTCATCGTACCTGCGCCAAATTGGGCGGCTTGGGCCAATGCCAGCAGAGCTTCGGCATCCTGGGGTTCAAGGGCGGGGACACAACTTTGCAAAAATGCGGCAAACTCCGGCGCATCGGATGGTGTATCCGGCGGCAGGCCGCGGCGCACCAAAAGGCGGTAGATGCTGCCAAACACGGCCAGCACCCGCGCGTTGCAGTTGCCCCGGCCATACCCCATGGCATGGCGGCGGGCCAGCACCAGCAGCACCACAGCAGCCAACAGGCAGCCCCCCAGCAACGCCGCCAAAACCAGCCTGCTGCGGGGCACGATGGTGGCTGCGGGTTCGTTTGCGCTGCTTTCCCCTGCTGCGGGGGCAGTGTCTTGACCTTGAGTTTCGGGCAGCGGGTCGGTGCGCAGGTCGGCCTGTTGGGCGCTGACCAGCACGCCGGGGGTCATCTCCATGGGGGTCCAGCCCTGGCCGGAAATGTACACCTCCGCCCAGGCGTGGGCGTTATCGTCCTGTAAAATGGCGTGCCAGCTGCCGTCCTCCTGTTGGGTAAACAGGCTTTGCGGCGCGGCATAGCCCACCACATAGCGCGCAGGCAACCCGAACATGCGGAACATAACCACCGCCGCCGAAGCAAACTGCACACTGTACCCCTGTTTGGATTCCGTTAAAAAGTAACGGATGGGGTCGGCCCCCTCCGGCGGCTGGGGAGCGCTGGCGTTATACTGGTAGTTGGTGTTTAGGTAGGCGCGGATGTAATCGCCAATGTCCGCAGCTTCGGTCAGCTTCTGGTCCTTTTTGGCTTCATCGCACAGGGCTTGCAGCTCGTCATAGCCGTCCGGCACGGCGGTGTAGCGGCTGGCGGCGTAAGCGGCATAGGATGCTTCCATCCGGTCCAGCACGCTGGGGTCGGCATCGGCGCGGGCTTCCAGCTGGGTTTGGGCGGTATCCCGCGGGTAATACAGGAACACATCGTCCTGCGCGGTCTGGCCCGCGGCGGCGCCATCGCCCTGGATGGTGTAATAATCGCCCCAGTAGGCGTTGTACGGTGCATAGGTGTACTGGGTATCGGCGTGGATGCGCTCCACCGTCAGCGTCTGGGGCTGGGCGGTGCCGTCATAGGCGGTGCGCAAAAACGGCAGGCTGGCAATGGTCAGCCGGGCATTATCCTCGGTTTTCCAGTTCATAGCGGCGCTGTCAAAGGCATCGGCATCAGGGGCCTGCCAGGTGGTGCCGTCATAACTGCCGCCGATAAATCCCCGCAGGTATACGGTTTCTTCGGGTTTGTCGCTGGCGGTCAGGGCCAGATCCGTCACTCCGCTGACCTGGATACCCCCGCCCTGGCTCAAGGCGCCATCCGCCACACCACCGGCAGCGGCTTCTACCTGAATGTTCAGCCTGCCGCCGCTGACCCGCGGCAGCCAGGTAATGGCGGTGCTCAGCGCGGCGGATTCCACCCGCTGGGCCGCGGGCTGCAGCCAGCCAAGGGGAACCCCCAGCGCCGGGCGCAGCAGCCACCAACAGGGCAGCGCCAGCGCAAGGCAAAGCCCGCCCGCCGCCAGCGCGGCAGACTTTTGGATGTTATAATGGCGGCAAAGGTTCTGGCGGTAGTTTTCGGTATCGCGCCTGCCCCACAAGGCCCGCCGCTGCACCGAGCAGGAAGCCGCCCACGCCCCCATCCAACCGGCCAAAAGCAGCAGGCAGGCGGGCACAGCAGGCGCGGCCCCGGCCAGCGCCAGCAGCACAACAACGGGCAGCAGCATTAGATCCAGCAGCAGGGCATCCGCACGGCGCAGGGCCGCAGCGGCCAGCGCCCCGGTAACGGGCAGGGCGGCCAGCAGCAAAAACAGCCCCAGCTGCGTCGCACTGCCGCCCTGGGCCACCGGCAGCGCGCTGCCAAGGCGGGCGTTCAGGCTTTGGGCAATGTTCCCGGCGCACTGCTGCGCCCCGGCCAAAAAGTTCCGCTGGCAGATGAACAACACCACAAGATACACAATCACCCCCGCCAGCAGCCCCCAGCGGCGCAGGGCTTGCGGCGCACGCAGGAACAGCGCCCACCCGGCGCAGAAAGCGGCTGCCGCAGGCCACACCCACAACGGCACCGCAATGCCGAACCCGGTGGAAAGCACCAGCAGCAAACCAAAGGTGAGCGCCAGCAGCAGCGCGGCATCTGCCGCCAGCCACAACGCGGGGTGCGCTGCGGGGCGCTGGGTGCTCACCAGCACACGGTCCACAAACTTCAGCCCACTGCCGGGGTCGGCAGCGCCGCGCCGGCTCAGGGCAGTACGTTCTTTTTTGCGCTTGGGCGGGTTTTTGCGGTGCTTCGCCGCCTGTTGGGGAAAATCCCCCCATTCCTCCGCTCCGTCCAGGTCCCCACCGGGGGTCAGGGCAGCGCGCAGGGCGGTCAGCGGTTCGCGCACCATCAGGCGGTCCAGCTTGGCGCTCAGCTTCCAGTGTACCTGCTTGAGGGTATCCCCGTCCCGGTACTCCCGCAGCTCATAGCTGCCGCCCAGGGCGGCGCGGGTGTCGGCTTCATCGCCGTCCTCATCGGGGGCGGTTTCCGCTTTGGCTTTGCCAGCCGCGGCAGCGGGCAGCACACAGATGCTCCGGCTTTGCACGGCAGCCGGGCATGCCGCGGTGAACACCCCCAGGTGATCCCGCAGGGTGATGCCCCGCACCGCAATGCTCCACACGCCGCTTTTGCCTGCGTTTAAGGTAATGCGCTGTTCGGCGCTCTCCTTGCCGCCCAGCATGGCGGCGCAGCGCAGGGTGATCTGCCCCCCGCCCCATTCATCGGCGGCGTTCAGCAGCACCACAAGCGCAGGGATGGGCAACCGGCTGCGGTTGCGCAGCCGAACCGTCAGGGTAAAATCTTCTCCCTGTATCACGGGTTTGTCCGGCACCAGCAGCTCTGCCGTTACCTGCCTGCGCAGATAGGCGGCGTCCAGCCGCAGCAGCACCAGAAGCACCAGCGCAAACGCTAACAGGAACACCGCCAGCGGTGCCTGGGTGATGAGCGCCGCGGCCAGCAGCACCAAAAGCACCAGCGCCCGGCCCAGCTTACCTGCCATGGCGGTCAGCCTTTTCGGGGCGGGGGCGCGGCACGGTGCGCAGCAGGTCCTGCATTACGCTGTCCACCGTTTCGCCGCCTGCGCGGGCCTGGTCGTTCAGCACCAGGCGGTGGCGGGCAACCGCATCAAACACAGCGGTCACATCCTGCGGGGCAACAAAATCCCGCCCCGCCAGATACGCCGCTGCGCGCGTCATGCTGGTCAGCGCCAGGGTGGCACGGGGGCTTAACCCCACGGCCAGGCGCGGGTCCTTGCGGCTGGCCTGGGCCAGCGCCACAATGTAGCGGTACATCAGCTCATGCACAAATACCGTGCTGACCTCCTGCTGCATGGCAAGCAGATCCGCCTGACCGGCAACGGGGCGCACACGGTCCAGCAGGCGGCCTTTGCTCTGCCCGGCCAAAATTGCCAGCTCCGCTTCCTCATCGGGGTAGCCCATTACGGCGCAGACCATGAAACGGTCCAGCTGAGACTGCGGCAGCATCTGCGTGCCGGCGGCGCCGATGGGGTTCTGGGTTGCAATTACGGTAAAGGGTGCGGGCACCGGGCGGGTGACGCCGTCCACCGTCACCGTGCCTTCTTCCATCACTTCCAACAAAGCCGACTGCGTGCGGGAGGAGGTACGGTTGATCTCATCGCCCAAAAACAGGTTGCACATCACCGCACCGGCGTGGTACACAAACTTGCCGGTCTCTTTCTGGTAAACGGAAAATCCCACCAAATCGGACGGCAGAACATCCGGCGTAAACTGCACGCGGCTTTCTTTCAGGTCCAGCGCACGGGCAAAGGCCAGCGCCAGCGTGGTTTTGCCCACGCCGGGAATATCCTCAATCAGCACATGGCCGCCCGCCAGCATGGCCATCCAGATGGTGTTTACCGTTTGCTGTTTGCCCTGCACGGCCTTGTTTACTTCGGCCGTAACGGCGGCGGCCTGCTGTGTGTACTGCATGGTTAATCCTCCCGGTGTTTTTTCCATATCACCATAATGCCAACGGCGGCGGCAATAACCACCAGCCCGGCCCACAGTGCGTTGTTTTCCAGCCAGATCATGGTATTGGAGATCGCGCTCCCCTCGGATTCCGCGCTGCCCTCCCCCGGCAATGGGGTCAGGGCCTGGGGGGCCACTTCGGCAATGGAGCTGCCGCCGGCATCCTCCACGGTCACCTGGCGCGGCGTTTCGTCCCAGGTAGCGGCGCTTTCCTGCAAATCCTCCTCTTTGGTGGTGTCCGCAGCGGCGGTGTCGTGCTCCGCAATTACCAGGTAGCGCTGGCTGTTGCGGGTGTAGGGGTGGCAGGTGGAAAGGGTCAGCAGGTCCCGCCCCGGCTGGATCAGCACGGCGTTGATATCGCTGGGGTCAATAATTTTCAGCTCGCTCACGCGGTAAATCAGCGTTTCCCACGGGGTGGTCAGCTGGATCTTGTCCCCCACCTGGATCTGCTGCACGTTGCGCAGCATTTCCGCGCCATAATAGCCGCGGTGGGCGGCAATCACGGTGTTGGTGTTTTCGCCGCCCAGCGGCATTGAGGTCTGGCCCAGCAGCGCCGCGCCTTTGGCCAGGTTTTCGCGGCTGGCGCCCAGGTAAACGGGCAGCTCCAGGTTCAGGCGCGGGATCCACAGCACAGCCAGCACATCATCGTCATAGCCATAGGCAGCAAGGTCCAGCGGGGCTTCCTCGTAGGCGAACGGGTCGGTCAGGCCGCTTTGGCCCCCGGCGTAAATTTCCGCGTTATAGTCCTGCATCGCGGCGTACAGTTCAGGGTAGGCGCGTTCCGGCTCCGGGGGTTCGGCTGTGGTTTCCTCCGCCGGGGGGGCGGTGGGCTGGGCTTCGGCGCGGGCCGCAAACTGCGCAGCGGTTTTGGCGTTGCGGGTGCTGGTCCACCACTGGGCGGCGGTGGGCTGTATCAACAGCGCCAGCCCCAGCAAAATGGCCAGCCAGGCCAGAATTTTAGCAATCAGCCGTCCCATTTAGTCATCCTCCTCGCGCTTTTTGCAGCGGTGCAGCAGCAAAAGCAGCAGCAGCGCTTCGCCGCCGATCACAATGCTGCCCGTTACCGCGATCCACGGCCAGGCATCCACCACGCGCTTGACCACCGTTCCGGTGCGCAGCGCCTGATACTGCACGGCCTGCGGGGTGTTGGTTTCTTCCTCTCCATTATAAGGGATGCGGGTGCCGCGCACAAGCATGCGGTGGGTGTTGATGGCATACGGCGTGCAGGTAACAAGGGTGCAGTAATCCTGCCCCGCGGTGATGTCCAGATCCTCGGTGTGCTCCGGTTCCACCACTTTGATTTGATCCACCTGGTACGCCAGCGTTTCATCCAGAATATGCAGGTAGAAACAGTCGCCCTCTTCCAGCTTGTCCAGGTCGGTGAACAGCACGGCTTCGGGCAGGCCGCGGTGGCCGGTCAGCACGCTGTGGGTGCTTTCGCCGCCAAGGGGGTAGCTGGAGCCTTCCAGATGGCCAACGCCCCTTTGCAGCACATCATCGCTGGTGCCTTCGTAAATAGGCAGGTTGACGTCAATTTTCGGGATGGTGATATACCCCAGGCTTTCGCCCACATCCACAAGGTCCACATAGCTGGTGCCGGTATCCTCCGCTTCGCCTGCGGCATCGCGCTCCACGGCGCTGTCCAGCTGCTGGTTATAGCGGCGGGCGGCCTCCTTGGCGGCGTCCAGTTTTTCGGTATCCATGCTTTTTACGGTATCATCGTAATTTTGGATCGCTTCGCTGGCGTGGCGCTGCGCCACCGCGTTGCTGATAACCGGGTACGATGCCACCCCAATGCCGGACAGGATCATCAAGGCCGCAAAGCCGACTTTTAGTTTTGTTGTGGTATCCATAGCGTCACCGCGAACCTTTCCGTGAGAGGGTTGAAGTTGGGAGCTGATGCAATTAGAAATTAGAAATCAGGAATTGGAAGTAGGCAAAAGAATAAATAATAAAGAATAATGAATAATTGTGGTGGACCGCGGCGCATTGCGCCGCTCAGGAGATATTGGGTTGGGGGTGGTTTTTAGGGTAGTGAATAACAATAAAATAATCTGTAGGGCCTTACGGCGTTGCACACCACAAAATTGTAATAAACCTCGCCCTGCATGTAGGGGGCGGCGTCCCCGACGCCCCGTTTGACGGGCCTAATAATTGCCGCCCATCCACCCCGCGCCGCAAACGTTGCAAATCATTTGTAGGGGCCGATGCTCGCCATCGGCCCGTTTGACGGGCCTTGCCCTATTTATTTTTAGGTTCTGCACGGGGAACCACCCCTCAGTCACCTTCGGTGACAGCTCCCCTCAAGGGGCGCTAATATCTCACCTTATGTTTGCGGTGGTTCCCCGCCACAAACCTGACGCCCATGGGGTGGTTCCCCACGCAGGGCCTAAAAATCAGCCGAACAACGGCCATGTACACCCAAAAAAATTTATTTCCCAATAACCCACCATAGGGGGAGGGCCAAATCCGGCCCTCCCCCTGTGTATGATGGATTATCCCTCTATACCCTATTGGTGAATTGTAACATTGTTTTGCCTTGCGGCGGGCGCATCAGGCGCGGTTCTTCTTTTTCAGGCTCAGCAGCACGCCAACACCGGCCACAACCAGCAGCACACCAATGCCGCTGAACAGCAGGGTGCCGAAACCACCGGTGGTGGGCAGGTCGAAGCCCTTGCGGTTGATGATGACGATCTCTGTATAGTTGTACGGATTTTCGCCATTCATAACCTTGGTGATCTGGTAGTCATGCTTAATCAGTTCACCATTGTTATTAAAGGTTTTCTTTTCATCCCATTTGGTGGTGTAGGCCAGAGTCAGGTTTGCGTCCACCGGCTCAGTCAACAGGTTATAGCCTTCGTGAGTCTTGGTTTCAACCAGCTTATACTCGCCAGTCGGCAAACCATTTGCAACAGCCGTACCGTCGTCTCTCGTCTTCAAATTCATAACAGCAAACCACTTAGCCTCATCACTAACAGTAGTGTTCAGCTTTTTTGCTGCTGCTTCCGCAGACGTTAAAATGGGCTTATCAGCACCCATAAACTTAACGGTGTTGCCATCTGTGCTCACCGTATCTTTTTCTGGATCAACCTTTTTATAAAGGGTAAATTCAACATCCTTCAGCAGGTTGCCATCCTCATCCTTTTTCAGGATGCCAGTCTTGAACGTATAAACAACAGCTTCGTCATGGATATCATACGGAGGATCCTCTTCGGTAGTAATATCTGTCTTCTTGGAGTATTTCAGGTCGGCACTGTTTACATTGCCCACTGCACCAACCGAAGCGCCGTCCTGGAGCTTTGCGGTATAGGTAATGGTAATGGTTCCACCTTTATATTCAGCAATCTTTTTAGTATCAAATGCAATCGTAAAGCCAGACTTACCCGCATCAGTCGTTGGCGTCAGGGTATACTCCTTACCCTCACCCGCTTCAAATGTCGTTTCTTTAGTTTCGCCAACTTTTACACCTTTAACAAGAATACTATCATCATTAACAACCAGCTGGTCGCTATCCATTTTATCAGTTACGGTGAAAGTCTTCAGTTTTGCAACGTTTTCAGGAACATTGACAGTCAGAGTATATGGAACATCATCACCAATGCCATAGTCTGCATCTTTATTACCTGTAATTTCCTTTTTGAAGTCCGGCTTGTAGTTCTTTACTTCAACCTTTGCTTCCTTAACAGCATTAATGTCAAAGTTCTTTACATCATTTTCAGGGAATTGCGCGTCTTCAACATCAGTATTGGTCGCTGCAACCATCTCGCCATTGTCACTGATCTTAAAAACATAGGCAATGCCGGAATCCAAAATGTAACCATCTTCTGCATTAACTCCAGTTTCCACAAAGGCATATACACCTTTGGTCAAACCAGAAACGCTGATTTTGCCCTCTGGACCCGTGGTAAGGACACCCGTTTCATTAGCTGCGTCAAGCCACTCGCCTGCATTATCTACGCCATTTGCAGGCTTCTTCTCAATCCAAGTCCATGTTCCGTCATCATTCTTCTTATAGAGCTTAAACTTGTAGCCCTGCATGGTTAGAACTTCTTCATCCGTACCGCTCTGCTTACCGACTTTCTGCAAATCAGCCTGACCATATGCAGTAGAGTTTTTCGGGAAGACATGAACATCGTACAGCCAATCAGTCAGACCGCCATTCGTATCACCCGAGACTTTTGTCATAGGAACAGAGACAAAGAACGGCTCACATGCAGTCTTGACAGAATCCGGTGTTTCGGTTTCAAGCACAAGGTAAAGGCCCAAAGGCAATACTTCTTCCTGCACTTTGCCAAACTGAACAATGCCATTGACATCTGTCGTTTTCGAACCGACTTTAATTACAGACGGGTCACTAGACGCCTTACTATTCAGTTTATAACCGCCAGTAGTAGCATCTTTTTCTGCATAATCTCTCCAGCTTGTAGGCCAAGTTACAGCTTTACCATTATAATAGTCTTTCAGTTGATCTGCACTCTTAACCTGATAAACGGTAAAGGTTGCACCTGCCAACGGAGTAGGCTTTTCATCTTCGCCCCCCTCAACGGTTTTCGAAGGAAGATGATTTTTGTCTTCTTCCTCGCCGGTTGCAGGCCCTCTCTCTGTATTGTTCCACTCATACTTATGAATCGTAATGGAACCTTCCGTTTCCGTCCAAACCGGATTTGCAGTGGGTGCCGGTGTTGTTCCACTGCCATCCTCTGCCATTGCTGGCATGGCGCACAGGCTGAGGGCCAGGGCGGCGCTCAACAGGCCTGTGAGAAAACGTTTTGCTTTTTTCATTTCAGTACCTCTTCTCTTAAAAAAATCATCATCGGATGGGCGGCGGGGCCGCCCGGCTTAAGGGTTCTGCATCAGCACGGCGTGCAGTGCGGGGCGCTGCAGCGGGGAAACGCTGCCGCGCCGCCCGCACTGTGCCGTAAAGAAAAAAGGAAGGGAAAACCGGGCCGCTTGCCCACTTGGCTTAAGGTGCATCTGAAACCAAAGGAAATAACGGATATTTCGCAGCCACAAGCAGGATGTAAGGCAAAGAGCCACCGGAATCCTTTCCGGATCCCAAGGCTTTTTAAGCCTTAGCGCAAAATCCGGCTGCGCTTATAGAAACAGGCGATATTTTCAGCTTTTCAGTTATACCCCGGCTTATGGCTGCGCCCTGCCGTAAAACGGGCGCGCACTGGCGGGCAGGCCCTGTACCCTGGGGGTTGCTGGGTTTCCGGGGGATGGTTAATGTCGCCGGCCCCCTTTCCTGTTGTAGCGGAATGTGAATATCAACAGCCCTGCCACCGCCAGCGGCATGCCGATCAGCAGCCACAGGCTTGGCGCGTCTGCACCCGTGTGGGGCAGCTCAGGCGTTTTACGGTTCAGAACGGTAAGGGTAACTGTGTAGCCGCTGGCTGCATCGCCCGTTGCGTTTTTGGCGATGCCATCGTCTATCTTGTACTTGCCGTCTTGGGTAAATTCGATATCAATCGGCTTGGACAACAGGTTGTACCCCGGGTGTGCTTTGGTTTCCGTCAGGCGGTATCTGCCGGGTTCCAAATTTGTGAACGGGTTATTTGTAATCCTTCCGTCTGTTCCGGTTGTACCGGTTAGATAATTTTGGTTGTTGCTGAATTTATAGGTAGTATCTACTACCCACTGCGTTTCTCCAGTTGTTCCGGCTTTCAGCTTTTCCAGCTTGAACTCAACACCATCTAGTAGTTTTTTCTCGTCATTGGCATCCTGCTTGATGATATCCAGTACAAACTTCGGGTTCTGCAGCGTGTTGGTCAGCACAATCTTGCCGCTGCCGCCGGTGATGGTTCCATCGGTGGCTGTGGCTGGCGTTGTAGTTGCGCCGGTTTCGCTGTTCGTTTCGCTGTTTGCTGTTGCTTCAGCCTTTACAACATACGTATTGCCGCCAATCGTAATGGTTCCGTCTGCCGCTGCCTTTTTAAATTTGTCATTCTCTACCGTACCTTCCACAATGCGGTACACATAATCGATGTGGTTATTATTATCCGTATTGATTTTGTACTGATCCAAACCGCTAAAGGTACGCCGCCAGCCGCTTTCACCGTATTCAATGGTAACATAGTCTTTCGTGTTGTCAGCCGGGTACTTTACCGGTGTCCAGTCTTCTTCGTTTGTGCTGGTTGCCAGGCGGCGCTGGAGCTGGATGTAGATTTGTCCCGGCCGCTTCGCAGTGCTAAGATCGTCCGTACCATTTGCATCTTTCCAGAGCTTATCGAACTCAATGTTGATCAGTGTGCGCTGGGTGTTGGTAAAGATTGCGGTAATTGGGCAGGTGTTTGGCTCCTTAATCACGCCTTCCACCATGGTGTTGTCGATCTTTTGGGCGGAATCGCAACCAGGCGGAACGGTTACGCTTTGCAGTCTGGAACTACCATCTTCCGGTGCAACTTCCTCGATGGTATAGCGGGTGCCAACGGGGATGCCGGTGATGGTTCCGGTGTGTTCTGAGTTGTTCTCATCGCTCATGTTGATCTCAACATACTTTATGATGTCATCTTCTTCCAGAGCAGCACCGCCAACATTATTAAAGGTAACTTTGAAGGTGTAGATGCCTTTAATGTTCTCTTCCTCACCGTCTGCGGCCTTCTTTTGGATTTTCAGCCCGCCGGTTTTGACGGTGTTGACGTATTCTACCTTTAGCTTTGTCAGCGTGGAGCTTTTTTCGTCCGGGTCCTTATAGGAGCGGAAGACGATGGTGTTGGCTTTGGGTTTGGTCTTGTTATATTTATTATCCTCTTGAACATCATTCGTTCTTATTATTTCCGTTCGGCCATCATCGGGGCCGCTTCCCACCTGCCCGATTAACGAAGGTGTTGGACTAGGAAGAATTACGCTCTCACCTTCTTTCATCGAAGTAACCTTCTGCCCGTTCTCGTACACCGTCCATTTGGTGTCGTACAGTTTTGGGTTCAGTTCCTCTTTGAGCGAAATGTAGCTGCCGCGGCGGAACTGGTCGCTGAAGGTAACGGTTTCTCCAGCTTCCAGAACAAAGCGTCCGTCACCGTCCACCAACTGGGTGTCGTTGTCCATGGTGGAGGTGTACTGTGCGTATTGGGCGTTTTGCAGCTGACCGGTTTTGGCGGAGCCGTAATCCGGGATTTCCTTCTGATCGGTTGTAAAGCCGGTCATCGTACTTGGCACCGCTTTGGGAATGAAGGTAAAGTTCCTGAAATAGATGTTGCGGCTATAGTTATCGCCCACGCGGATGAATTTGACCTTGTTGTTAAAACCGCCCTGCTCTTTCATCTTGTGCAGGTCCAGCTTTACGGTGACCCATTGGTTTGTCACCAGTTCGACCGAGCCATACGTTGCGCCGTTAATGCCTGTTGTGCCAAGGCTGCCTTTTTGGCCGGGGGATTTTGTAGAATCCTGCTGTTGTTGATCATCCAGCAATTCCAGATACAGGTTGTTGAGGGAAAGTTCACCACCATCGTTTGAACCAACGTAAACCTGGAACGTAAGGAAGCGCATTTTTTCGATATCGATGGGGTTTTGCAGCGTCAGGATGCCATAACGTTTCTTACGCCAGTAACTGACGGGTTCCGTATCCGTATAGCGTGCGTACCAGTGAAGGACCTGTTCGGTATTTTGCCCGGTATCTTGCCCGGTATCTGGATTGGAATCTGGCCATTGGTTTGGTTCCAACCTGAAAATGTAGTCCTCTTCCTTATCTGGGGTTGCGGGTTTAAACGTGTTACCACCATTCGCAGTCAAATCCACCTTTTGGGGCTCAATACCGCCCGTATTCGGTTTAGCGGCCTCTTTTTCTCCATAATGGGTTGCCTGGTTCTGGATGGTGAAGTTGAAGATCTTCTGGTTTTCAAAGCATTCTTTGAATTTCTGATCAGTAACGTTGCTCAGATCGACCTTTTTTTGAACCTGCAGCTCGTTATTATCCGGGAAGTTGAACGCCACCGCCATGTTGGACTCCCACATACCGCGTTCCATATAGTACATGGTAAGGGTGTGCTTGCCGGTGGAAAGATTGTCGATGTGGACACTTGCGTTTTTATAATACTTTTCGGTTGTTCCTAAGTAAGTAATGCTTGTCTCCGTTTCATGCTTGTTTTCATCACGATCTTCAGCGCCATAATTATCTGTTTTGCTGTTCTTGACCCGGCTGACATAGGAAGTTACGGTGTTTTTCTTATTATCGCGCTGGTCAAATTCCAACACACCAGAAACTCTGGCATGATCACCGCCAATATCCAGGACAAGCTGATCGTCAATGAAAACCCACACATCATCATCACCAGAGAAGTAAAAACGAATTGGAATTTCATTTTTGTACTTGTCCTCAACTGTTCCGGTGCTGGTTAGGGTAAACGGGATTTCAAGTTTTGCACCGTAACCGTAATTGTACCTGGCTGCGCTCTTACTGGTTGTGTTTTCATTGAACGGGAAAAAGCCGTATTTCGTTGAAACACTACCTGTACTATTTGCACTGTCCACGTTGAGGGACGCATCGCTCGTATATTTAGCGGTTGTCTCTCCCGTGCTATCATTACCAAGGTACAACTGATCGCTATTTGTATCTTTGCGCAGATATAGAGAAGTTTTGCTACTGTCAAACCACCAGTATTTAACGCCCTCGCCTGTTTTATCTGATTCTACAAAAACTTCTTCTTGGGTAAACGGGAACTCAACATTGTGGTAAACTTCGCCAAGTTTTGCATTTTTGCTGTTTTGGCTGGTCAGGAACTTTTCATTGAAATGCGGTTCTTTCAGGGTCGTTCCATTCATCACGATGTCGCCATCGCTGTCCCTTGTGTCTGCCACAATGCCCTGGAAAGCGTAGGCATTTTTTTTCCCGTTTTTGCTTCCTCCTATATCATAGTTCGAGTTATTGGCTGCGATAAAGATATTGTAAGAACTCCATCCGTACAAATTCAATGTACTTGCAATATCCGCAAATTTTTTATCCCAATCACTTGGCTGGAAATGGCCTGTATAAATGGGATATATAATGGACTTTCCGGTATTTTTATTATAACTCTGATAGTAGTCGCTGATTGCCTGATCGAACTGGCGGAAGGGTACCCAGTTGCGGTGACTTAAAGCAGGAAAATTTTGATCGTAACTATCGTAACTATTACGGTTCTTGCCATTCAACTCGTAATCTGTATAATAGTCATACAGCGTACTGGTAACATACTTTGTGTTTGGTTTTTCCGTAAATTCAGCGGATTTAATATCTACTACTTTAGTTTCAGGATTTTTCCACGTTTCGGCATCACGCAGGGTACCTTTTGGAGCCCAGTAGCCGCCACGAGTGGTATCTTTATATACTGCATCGTCATTCGTATCCGCATAGAAGCAATTTTTGTCATCTGTGGGAATCGGCAGCCACGCTGTACTTAGTCCATGTTCTTTTGTCGTATTGTTATCGTTAATTTCTTCACCGGAAAAGATGATTGAACTATTTGAACTATATTCTTGGGGAATGTCAACATAATAAAGATTTTCGTTTGTACCATCTTTTACCAGCGTGCCTTTTTCGAATTTTCCGTCGTCTCCTTTTATCCGATAATAAATGGTCTCTTTATTATTATTATTGGCTTTGGGGATTGAATAGTTGCCGGCATCTCCCGTCGCCATCTTGGAAAAAGTAGCATCGTAATAGATGCGGGTGGCACCGGGACGCCCCCATGTTGCATCATCATTGCCATTGTACATGTAGCAATAGCATTGACCTTCGGAATACTGGAAGCGTTTCTGCTTTTCTCCTTTTACTTCCTCATTATAAAAATTGTAGTATTCACTTATTCCTGTATCATCATCGCCCGCGGTAAAGCGAACAAAAGAGCAAAAATCGTTAGGAATATCAAAGGTTGCTGTGGAACCAGAAGCAATACCAGAATCCAACCCATCACTATTTAAGGATATTGGGCCACCGATCTGATTAAGTTTTCCTGTTTCTTCATCCAGTTCATAAAACCAGGCTTTAACGTTCGTTAGTGTTTCACCGGTTTTATTTTCAAAGGCCATCTTTTCGCCAGCGAAGAGCTTATGGCCAACCGTATAGGTAGTCCAGTCATCTCGATTCCAGCCATCCCCCTTATTTCCGTCATAGTAGTTGCCGCCGATATAATGATCTCCTGAATTGAACGTCATCCACGGTGGATTATTATTATTATCTACTTGAGCAATTACTACTTTGTATGCAGGATTTTCGTCTGCAATTGCATCTCCATTATATCCGCGAAATTCAAGTCCATTCAACCCTCCATATTGATAGTGTTTTTGATGATCCAGGACCACAGAATAAATTTTTCTTTGATGCTTCGTTTCGCCAACTTCCAGCATATCAAGAAAATATTTGTGATAGGTATTTGAATCTTTTCCATCAACGGCATATATTTTTACCTTTGTATAATCTTTCCACTTGGTAGGCACTGCAAAATAGAGCGTGTAAGTATCCGGCACTCCCCCCTCACTAGCTGCCTGCACGTTATCCACGCTTTTTGCGGCGTACATCTTCTGCGGCTGTTCGGTCGGTTCCGGGGTGGCGGTGGGGGTCACGGTCGGCACAGGGGTGGCCGTTGCGGTGGCTACCGGTTCCGGGGTCGGGGTGGGTTCTGCCGTGGGCTCCGGCGTTTCGGTCGGGGCGGGCTGCTCCGGCCCGGCGCTTTGTTCCGGTTCCGGGGTGGCGGCATCCGGCACCGGGGTGGCGGCGTTCTGCTCCGGCGGAACGGTATCCTCCCCGGAGGCCGTTCCCTGCTCATCCTCCAGCAGCTCTACTTCGCCAGGTGCGTCGGGCAGAAGATCCTCCTCGGCGTATACAGGCAGGGCCATTGCCATAACCAGGCAAGCGGTGACAAGCAGCGCTGTCAGCCGGCGCGCCCAACCTGTTGTGTTGTTTCCTGTTCTATTCAATCTGCTCACCCGTCTTTCGCGCTGGCTTGATGGAAGCACATTGTTCCACAGGGGCTCCCTGTGGAACAGTAAAAGAAGCCAGCTTCTTTTACTTGCGCAACCTTTGCCATGTTGTTTTCAAAAAAAAACCGCATCGAGTTTTCTCATTGCGCATTTACTTTTTATTGTTAAAATATAGCACCTTTACACCAGAAAGGCAATACAATCCACGTAAATTCCTGTTTTTCAGCATTTTTACTGATTGCGCTTTCCTCCGATTATACAATATGTTCAAAGCCTTTGTATAATTTATTTCTAATTTTCTTTTTGGCCGCGGTCATTTTATATACTTTGACCGCGCGTTTTATGATCCTCTGCGCACGCAGAGCGCAACTTTGCAGCAAAATTCGCCTTTTTTGTTGCGTTTCCCTGTTTTTGCGCAATTATTTGTTTCGCATGCGCCTGTTTGCGGCGGGGCCTGGCGGCTGGGTGGGCGCCTTGTGGGAGGGATGGCAGGTTTGCGGCGGCGGGTGTGTGTTTGGTGGATTGCACGCCCGCCAACGGGACGCCGTTCTCCCTTTCCAACGGGGTGCGGGTTTGCTGCAGATATGCCATTCGCTTTTTTGTCCCCCCTGCCCCGCCCCTGATTCCCGGTTCCCCCTTGCCGATTTCTATTTGCGCCAGCTCCTGAGGTGCATCTGAAAGCAACGAAAACAGCGGATCTTTCGCAAGCACAAAATCCGGCTGCGTTTGCTGAAACAGACGAGCTTTTTGACGTTTCAGATAGATCCCGGCTCCCAGCTTTCAATCTATCCTGTGTAAACTGCAACCCCTCACGCGCCGTTCTGTGCGGCACTTACCTTATAATAAGGGGGTGCTGCCCTGTGTAAATTTGCAACTGATCTATTTGAAGCAGCTGTGAGCTGTTGCAATTTTGCACAGGGTATTGCCCGCATTCTGTGCCGAACATTCCCGAAACGTGTTGGAAAAACGCACAGGATTGCCTTGTTTCCCTATGCCGCTTACCGTTGGAAAAACGCACAGGTTACCCCCGGAACAGTTGCAATTTTACACAGGGTATTCCCGCTCCCCTGCCCCGCCGTGACCCGCGTACCTGTTGGAAAACCACACAGGATAGGCCCGTTCCCCGTGTTGCAATTTACACAGGTTTGGCTGTTTTTGGCTTATTTGCAACTTTACGCAGGTTGCTTTCCGCACAGGAAAGTGGTGGTGGAATGCACAGGCTGCAATTGGTTGAACACACAGGTTTGCGTTGTTAAATTACACAGGCTCTACCTATTACTAATATAAAACTAAACATCTAAGCCATAATAACAACCAGAGGTAAGCCGGGAGATGGGGGAGAACGGGAAAAAATTGGTGTTGCCATTCCATCAGGTTACAGAACCCTGAAACAGCAGGACAGAAAAGCACAATAAAACCCTGTGTTACCTGCACCCGGGCTGCAACCCCCACAGGATATATGGCAAACCACAACGCGGGTGTTGCATTTTGCACAGGGTAATGGCGGTGAAACCCTGTGTAAATTTGCAATTCTTGCGCTGGAAAACAGGATGTGCTATAATGTTTAACATGATGTGCGTGACCACCCAGGATACAGCAACCGATACAGGAGGCCCCTGCTTATGGCGGCAAGTAAACAGAAAAAAGATGATCCGTTTGTCGTTACGTTTGAAGAACGCGGGGACCAGACCATCGTTCGCAAATCCAATGACCTTGTACAGATGACGCGCAACAACCTGACGCTGAGCCAGCAGCGCCTGATGCTGCATATTTTTTCGATGATTAAGCCGGAGGATACGGACCTACCCTCTTATGAGCTGAGCATTTATGATTTTATCAAGATGACCGGCATGGACCCGCACAGCGGGGCGCTGTACAAGCAGGTGCGCAAAAATATTGAGGAGCTGGCCAACGCGCCCATCCAGTGGATCAAGAATAACGGAACTTCCACGGTGGAAACATTCCGCTGGATCGATAAAGTGCGCATTGACGAGGGCCGCGCGCGCATGACCATCACGCTGGATCCGGTGCTGAAACCGCACCTGGTGCAGCTGAAAACCCTGTATACCACCATGGATGTGACCTACACCATGCTGATGCGGTCCACCTATTCCATCCGCATTTACGAGCTGTGCAAGAGCTACCAGAGCCTGTACCTGAAAAAGAAAGCGGCCGGGGAACCGCTGGTATGGAACCTGAGCATGCTGTATGAACAGCTTTCGTATACGGCCAACCGATGGTCGGATTTCCGCCGCCTGGCACTGGAAAAGGCAAAGGCGGAAATTAACGAAAAGACGGATATTATTTTTAATTACGATGTGTACGAAAAAAAAGGGCAGAAGGTTCTTTCGCTGGTGGTAACGATTGACCCGGTGGATGATGCCGCCGCACAGGCCAACCTGGACAGCATCAACAGCACAGTGCGCAAAAAGAGCAAAAAGAAGGGCCGCCCCACTGTGGCGATTGAGGATTCGCTGCTGGATGACCCCAGCGTGATCACCTTTGATTATGTTTCGGCACCGGAAACAACGATTCCCTATTCCTTTGGACGCCACCGCACCGAGCTGCGGGAGGAAATTGTTGTGAAAGCGCGCATGGATCAGCTGCGCGCGGAGATTACGCCCGAAGAGCTGCACGCGGTGGAAGTGATCATTGATGTGTTGGCAGATGCCTGCTGCACCATCCAGGCAGGCGATGGCGAGCAGGACGGCGGCAACAAAACGGTGTTTGGAAAGATGAATGCCATCATCCTGGATTGTGGCGGGCTGACCAGTTGGCTGGCCGGTGTGGCACCCCGCTATGCACAGGAGATCATTCCCCGGTCGCAGACGATGCGCAGCCCGGCGCGGTACCTGAACAAGGTGCTGCGCGAGGATATGGATAACTATCGCATTTATATTTTCCGCAAGGCAAAGCCGGCAGCAGAACCCAAAGAGGAGCTGTTGGAAGCGGAGTACCATGTGATGGACGAGCCGGTGCAGCAAACGATGCCGGAGCCTGAGCCGCCCAAGGTAGAGCTGATTCCCGAAACGATTGTAAAACGGCAGGATATGCGAAAAGAGTTTGCAAAGTTTGTAGATGATGGATACCTGGAAAAGACGTTGACGAGCGGCCAGCGCGGCGCTTACCACGAAATTTACCGCCACCTGGCAGCGCGGTGCGTGCCATCGCCTTCCAGCCTGCGCAATGGGCTGAAAGACGAAATGCGGCTACATTACCTGGCCTGCATGAATGAAGTGATTGAAAAGTATGGCAGCCTGACCCCATTGATGGAAGCTATGGCGCATGAACTGGACTTTGATGTGTTTTGGGCAAAGGCCGCCAAGGACCCCAACGTGAATAACCCGATGGGGCTGTTTTACCACATTATTGAAGAACGCGCGCTGAACCCGATCGGCACCATAATGAACGACCAGGCACAACGGCAGAAGGTTGCCGCCAAGGAAAAAGGTGAAAAAGATAAGTGGCACAACGAAAGCTGGATGGATGCTTTTGAGGAAGATATCCCGGATGACAGCGAAGAGTAATTGAGATGAAGCGGAGCGGAACATCCGGGAGCGCTGTTATAATAAGGTAAGCAGCGGCTGGCAGATTGCTGGCCGCTGCTTTTTTGTTGGGTGTAGCTGAGAAATGGAAATATCCGGCGTTTTTTGATTTCAGATGGACCTTGGGATAATAGGTGAGAATGAAGGCAGGTGAGCGGGAATGCCTGGATGAAGTGAAGAAGGATGAAAAGAAAAAGCAGCAGAGAAAATGCGTGAACAGCAACGAAGAGATGCCTGCATAATATTCGTCAAAATATCCGTTGACACACGCGAAGCATATGATATAATAGAAACTATAACAGCAACGAAGAGATGCCGCACGGCATGGGGTGGCCGTTTTTGCAACCCGTAGTATTGCCTTAGATTAAGATACCGGCGTGCGGTACCGCAAAAAGAACCGAACAAAAGCCAAAAATTAACCGACAGCA
>ERZ772882.1721-NODE-1721-length-22018-cov-4.523972_pt1 | contig 22018 bp, 15 predicted proteins | sample MGYA00580576_ERZ772882 | MGnify/ENA primary metagenome ERZ772882 (study PRJEB29015, sample SAMEA2737658) | human gut metagenome | biome: human gut; feature: human-associated habitat; material: faeces | place: China | collected 2012 ... | reverse complement strand
AAAAACACCTCCTACCCTTTATCCGTATTCAGAGGGCTTTTGTACCAAACTTTTTCAGAAAATTTGCGCAAAAAATTTGTCCGTCACAAAAATCCTCTCATTACTAGTAGGGATAGAAATCGCAGTTTTGACAGCCTGTTTTCAAAAAATTCAGAAATTTTTTCGCCGTTCAAAACATCCCCCTATTTAATCCGACGCTAAAAGCCGTTTTTGACACCCTCCTCTGCAATTTTTTTAATTCAGGGGAGAAGATATTTTACGTTCATCAATAACCCTCCCTATTTAATCCGACAGGAATTTACGTTTTGAGCGGTGTCCCTTCGAAAAAATCCCCTCACTGCATAGGCCACGGGAAAGCAATTTTTAGAAGCCCTTTCGAGAAAATTCACAGATCATTTACATTTCCGCGCCTGCGTTGCCTGTTCGAACCCCTCCGAAAAAGTCTCTCATGTGGTAGGCAGCGAGAATGCACTTTTTAGAACCCTTTTCGCAAAAGTTCACAAAATGTTCACTCGAAAATGCGTCGTTGGCGGTTTTGAAAAGTCCCCCTATTTGATCCGACAGAAAATCGCGTTTTGAACAGTCTGTTTTAAAAAAATGTGCTTATCGGCTTAATGCAGCTGGGCACAAGATGCAGCGACGGCTCTTGCTAGGCGCAAGAAGATCTGATCGCCGGTTTTTCGGCGATTGAAGCGGAAGCAGAACTCGTCCAAATAGGACTGAAGCTGTGTGTAGCGACCGTGATATGTGCCGAGCAGGAACGCTTTCAGGTTGCTGATGGCTTTGTGCAGCCAGTGCAAGTCGCCAGGTTCATACTGTTTCGCGTCCAGCTCCACGCCAGACAGGTTCTTATAGCTTCTGTAGCCGTCGCATTCGATTTTTGCACCTGTCGCAACAGTTTTGCCGACGACTTGCTGAAGTGTTTTGCTCGTGACGTCTTCCACGACCTGCATCCGCGTGAACAAAGCCGCGCCATTTTCCGTTTTTGACAGCGCCACCACGATCTTCGCCTTGTCCGTCCCGCGACCACGTTTGCCATTGTGCGTTGCTCCGCCCACGTAGCCGTCGTCCATCTCAACGATGCCGGAAAGTTCGTACTTTTCGTCTCTCTGACGCATAGCGGAGCGGATTCTGTGCAAAAGATACCATGCAGATTCATAGCAGATGCCCAGCGTGCGGCTCAGCTGTACGGCGGAAATGCCGCGTTTGTCCGTGGCACACAGATAGATTGCCCAGAACCAAGCGGTCAGCGGCAGGTGCGTGCGATGCATGACTGTCCCAGCCGTGACGGATGTTTGATGCCGGCAGGCGCGGCACTGGAACGTGTTTCGCCCGCGAACCGGGTAGTATTCCGTACAGCCGCATTTCGGGCAGACAAAACCGTTCGGAAACCGAAGCCGGAATAATTCCGCCCGGCAGATCTCTTCCGTGCTGAAACGAGTGCGAAATTTTTCAAATGTGATGCTCTCTGCGTGTGCCATGCCAATGACCTCCTGCGTTTTCTGAGATCATTGTAGCACTTCTGCTGTCCTATATTTCGGACTTTTTCATCTATTTTTCGTTCAGCTGCGTGAAGCCGATAAGCACAATTTTAAATTCGGCGCGGGGGCCGGAAATGGATGCGCGGCAAAAGCCGCTTATGCGTTGGATGGGCTGTCCTCCGGGCAAATGAACGCGTACAGCAGAACGAGTCCGGCGCTGAGGAAGACGCCGCCAAGAATATCGCTCAGCCAGTGCACGCCCGAAATCAGGCGGCCGACGACGAGTATGGCGGTAACGGCTGCGAGGAGGCAAAGCACCGTTTTGCGGACAGCCGTGCTTCGGATGCGCCCGCGCAGCTGCAGCATGGCTGTCGGAAGGATGCACAGCGCGAGCATCGTTGTTGACGACGGATAAGAGGCCTCGAGCTTGCCGTCCACCAGCACGGGGCGGTAGTTGATGACGACGGTTTCAAACAGCAGATATGCCGCCAGCACGACGACATAAAATCCGCCGAGAATGAGAATGCTGCGGTCGACCCGGCAAAGGCTTTTTCTTTCGATGAGCTGTGAAAGCCCCAGGACGGCAAAGCCCAGCGCAATGGCAATCGGGAGAAGACCCATCCAGTCCGTGATGGTGTAGAGTGTCCAGTGTACGCCTGTCAGATCGTGGAACGCGCCGTTCATCGCGGCGAAGCCGATGCGGGAGCCTTCCGGCCCGATGGGCTGCACATCGACGAGGCGAACCAGGACCGTCCACAGCGCAAACGCCGCAAGAAAGCTCAGCGCGAGCCACAAAAGCGTAAAGTTTCGTTTTTTCATGCTTGTGTTCCTTTTTGAGATGGATTGCCGCTTGCCGACAGGTTGAAGGTGCGGAAGAAAAGGCCCACGTGTGCGCGCAGCTTCTCTAAGCACGCGGCCTCCTGTTCGGGCTCGCGGTCGCAGATGCCAAGGAGGGTGATGACTGGTGAGACATACAAAAGCGCCAGCGTCTGCGGATTTTCGTGCCGGATTTCGCCCGCCGCAATGAGGCTTTCGAAAAGCCCGGCATAATAGCGCACGACGCGCGTGATGTAGCGCTCGGTGTAGAGCCGGGAGAGCTCCGGGGAGCGGAACTGCTCGATGGTCATCATGCGGCGGAAGCGGCGGATGGTCTCGTTGTGGAGCGAATACTCGAAAATCTGCCGGACCTTTTCATAGAGCGCGTCTTCGGTAATCGCAGTGAAAACGGGGATATCCTGCGGTGCGTTCTGGACGTGGATGGAGATTTGATTGGTGTCGCGTGTGTACTGCGCGGCGACGGACTCCACGAGCGCATCGAAAATCGCCTGCTTGCTCGGGAAATGGTTGTAAAGCGACGGCGCCTTGATGCCGACGGCCTGCGCGATTTCGCCGACGCTGACCGCATCGTAGCCCCGGCTCGAGAACAGCGCGAGCGCCTTGTCCAAAATTTTCTGCTTTGTGTCTTCCTGCTTCATACGGCCTCCTAAGGACGACTAACGAACGTTCGTTAACTAATATAGCGCGCATGGGTGCGTTTGTCAAGCGGCGTAAAATTTTTTTGCTCCCTTGCCTTTTTCTTTCCGGTCTGATATAATCTTGGCATACATGCCAAGCGCGAAGAAATCTGGGGAAGGGGAGTGATCCTATCGCAATCACAAGCGCGAGCCTGCCATCGAAAAAGCGCATCCTGACGGTCTGCGTCAAGCTCTTTTTGGAGCAGGGATACAAGAAGACGACGGTCGCACAGATCGTCCACGAGGCGGGCGTTTCCAACAGCACGTTTCAGAATATTTTCCGCGCCAAGGACGGCGTTCTGACAGAGCTCGTCGAGTTCATGTTCGGCAACCAGTTTGCCATGGCGCGCCAGACGGCGGGGCAGACGCTGCCGCCCATCTATGTCTACGCGGTTGAGACAGCCATTCAGATGACGCTCACAGAGCTCAACGAGAATTTGCGGGAAATTTATCTTGAGGCCTATACGCAGAAGGAAGCGTCCGAGTATATCTTCCGCGAGACGGCCAAGGAGATCCAGCAGATTTTCGGCGCGTACCAGCCGGGGTTCACGGCGGCCGATTTTTACGCGATGGAGCTCGGCTCGGCGGGCATCATGCGCGCGTATATGGCGCAGCCGTGCGATGAAGCGCTGACGCTCGAGCGGAAGATCCAGCTGTTTCTGACGATGAGCCTGCGCGCCTACCGCGTGCCGGAGGAGGAGATCGAGAAGACGCTGGCGTATATCGCGGGGCGGGATATCCGCGCGGTCTCGGAGCGGGTCATGCACATCCTGTTTCAGACGCTCGCCATGCGCTACGAATTTTCCCTCAGCGATCTGACCCAGCCGGGTCTGGAATAGGAAGCCAAGGGAGTACTCCCTTGCATGTGGATGATATCCACATGCAACGCTCCTTTGACATGCTCTTTCGCGGGGTACGGAAGAGCGCGAGAGGAAAGGAAGGACACGATGAAAAAACGACTGCTCTGCCTGATGCTGCTTTGCAGTATGGTGTTGAGTATGCTGCCGGTTCCGGTTCTGGCGGAGGATGCAGAGAGCGAAGCTTTCGTCTGCATCTGCGACACCGCCTGTACAGAAAGCAGCCGGAACCCGGACTGCCCGGTCTGCGGCGCAGAGGGCGCGCATCTGCACGACTGCGCGTTGTATGAGGATGCGCACGAGCCGGAAGCGGAGGACGAGGAGCCCTTCGAAGAGGAGGAACCTGAAGAAGAGGAAGAACCTTCGGAGGAGGATCCCTCGGAAGAAGAGGAGCAGGAACCCGAAGAAGAGAAGCCTGGGGAGGAGCCTTCGGAAGAGGACCCCACGGAGAAGCCCGAAAATCCGGAACAACCGCAGGACGAGTCCGAGAATGAGGGCGAAGACGGCGAACTCGAGGACGAAGAAGGTCTTGACAATGCGGTGGATACGCTCGAGCTGACCGGGGAGGACATGATCCGCGTGTACAGCGGCGAGACGATGTCTGATGAGCTCTATGATTCTTTGTCCCGCGTTACATTTACGCTGTCCGCAAGCGAGTATCAGTGCGGCGAGGCGGGACATACCGGAAGCATAACGGATATCTGCATCAACAGCGTCGACCTTTCGGACTGGGACGCAAACAGAAAGATCAAGGTAAATTTCGATATTTCGTTCCAGTGCGACACACCGGGCTGCCCGCGCAGGAACGAAATGAAACGGCGTGACAAGACGAGGACATTTACCGACTCGGATTCCTGCCACACGGCGGTCTCGGCCACGGCAAACTACCGGAAGGCTTGCAGCAACAACAATAACGATCTGATCGTGCTCACGCTCACCTCCGACAAGAGCATCGCGTACAAGGAGTATTTCTCCGAAAAGGAAGCCACCTGCACGGAAGCGGGCTATGAAGCATACTGGATGTGCGGCAGTGATTCGGATAACAACAAGTGCCGGAAAATATTCTCGGACGAGGAATGCACGAAGGAGCTCACAGCACCGGTTACGCTTCCTGCGAAGGGACATGATTTTAACAGTATGACCGCGCACTACGAAGCAAAGCCTGCCACATGCGTCGCGGAAGGAAACATTGAATACTGGCAGTGCTACCAGTGCAAAAAGCTTTTTGACGATGATAAGGGCACGACGGAGCGCACAACCGTAAAGCTTCCGGTCGACCCCGACAACCACGCGCAGAAGCCGGTATACAGGGTAGACGAGCTGTCACATGTGGCGGATTACGCCTGCTGCAACAAAACAACTTCCGCCAGGCACACCTTTGAAGGCGGCGTATGCGAATGCGGCTTTGAAGCGCCGTTTCTGGTGTATGGCGGGGGCGGCAGTGCCTATTACGGCTCTGCGGATGAGGCGATCGCCGCGCTGAACGCGGGTGGGGCTACGTCGCTCGAAATTGTAAAAAGCTATAGCGGCACGATCAATGTCAACATAAGCGGCAGCTGCATCATATGGATTGGCGGCGGTCGGAACACAGAGGTTTCTGTAGACGGCATCCGTGTAAGCGGCGGCAGCGTCAGCATTCGTAATCACGGCACGGTTGGCAAGGTGCATCAAACCTCCGGAACCGTTGCGCTCATAGGCTACAAAGGCGGCATGTACGAAACCATCGAGACAGACACGGGCACGGTCGGCGAGATGCTCGGCAGTGTGGGTGATACACCGCTTTTGTACAAAACCGCGGACGGAGAATATCTTCGCGCGGACAACGAAGCGTGCAAGGCTTCGACGATCAGCAACGTTCAGGTCATGTTCCCGCCGCTCATATATGTTGAAATTACCGGAGCGGGCAATTCCAGCGGAGAAAGACATGACTACAAGTACGCCCTCACGGTGAAAGCCGGAGAGACTGTAACGCTGAAGTCAGGGGCATACGAGCTTGGCCAAACGGATCGAGGGTCGGTTACGACAGAATGGAACTGCGGAAGAATACCCGAAGAAAACATCGATGTGCAGTTCCTGGCAGGCGGAGCAAGATCTGTGCTGACGCTCACGAATCTGACGGCGGGAGAGTATACGCTCGTCTGCACTTCGACAGCGAATGTCGGCGCGGCGGGCTACTCCGTGCGGGCGACGGTTAAGCTTACGGTGGAGTCGGATGAAACCGATACACGGGCGGTGCTGAAACGCGATACAACATACACGACTGGGGTCTCCAGATCGTATAACGGCACGAACATATGTAACGAGCTGCATGAGGTGACCTATCTGGACGGCGAGAACAAGGTCGTGCTGACCAACTGGGATTGGAAGGCAAACTGCACGATTGAGGCCTACTACGATTCGGCGGCCGTGGGAGACGGCAAAACAGTGACCGTCACCATAACGCTCTCGGACGAGATGGCGGAGAAGTATAAGTTCGAAAACGGCACGACGACAGACACCTTCACCATCGCCGGAACCATCAACAAGGCATTCCCCGACGTGAAGCTCAACTTGTTGAAGACCGAATTCATGACAGGCGAGAAGCTTTGCGATACGCTTACCATCAGCGGCGTGATGGAAGAGGCTGCGGTTACATACCGCTATGCGGTGCATCCGATGCTGGTCAACGAGGAATATGACAGCGGGAACCCGCAGATTACCGAAGACACGGTCATAAATGAAGCGGGAAGCTACTGGGTCTACGCCACGACGGCGGAAACCGCGAATTACAAGCCGGAGTTCACACCGTCAGTCAAGATCACGGTTCTCTGCACCGTCACGTTTGATGCAAACGGCGGCACGCTGGCTTCGGAGGACAGCACCAAAGCCGTGGGCTACGGTATGGAGGTGACCTACGGCGAGCTGCCAACCACGACGCGCCAGGACTACCGGTTTGACGGCTGGTTTACCGAAAAAGACGGCGGTGATCCGGTCGATGCGGATACCTTGGTAATGCAGGCTACCGATCATACGCTCTACGCGCACTGGACGGCAAATCAGAAGATGATTCATGTCGACGAGACTTCCCTACATACCAAGTCCTATGACGGCATGACCGGCGTTGATCTCAACAGGCTTGCGGGTGACCTGATTTTCAGGGACGAGAGCGGGAACGATGTGACGCAGGACGTTCAGGGAAAGTTCACAGTCACGGAAGCAAGCTTCAACAGCCCCAATTTCTTTGGAGACCATCGTGTTACCGGTAAAATGGAAATCCGGGAAGCATATGCGGCGGAATTCCAGCTGGACAAGACGGAATTCACGATAAAGGGCAAAATCGATAAGGCTGTTCCAACCCTGACGGGTCTGGAGCTCAAGCTCAAAAAACGGCTTTACGCCGGCGACTCGTTTGGCTGGAACTTTGACAACAACAACCTTTCGGGCGGCACGGCCACGATCACCGCTTACGACGGAAGCGTCATAACGGTTCCCGGCACGTTCACCTTTGATGAGGGCGAGCTTCGTCAGGGAAGCCCGCTGAAGGGCGGGGAGAACCGTCTTCCAGTGCGATTTGACCCAAAGGACGTTGCAAACGTCGAAGAGGCAGCCTGCGAAGTGGTTGTCAATGTGTTCTACCGCAATTATGACTGCGTCAGCGCGTCGTATCTCTATCCCGCATATGGCACGGCCTTTAAAGATCTGGACCTGCCGGATTCCGTGACCGTCAACGCCCGGTATGACGCAAGCGACGGCGGCGTGGGCTTCAACTATTACGCAGACATCACGTGGGATGCTTCCAAATACGACCCGACAAATCTCGACGAACAGATCATGTACGGCACATTTGACAGGCAGTATTGGGAGGACTATATCGCGTTCCCGGAGGGCGCGGATGTTCGGGTCAAGCTTGTGATCAAGGTGCAGCCTCCCGTACAGGCTGAGACGGAAATCACAGAGCTTCCTACCTTCCAGTGGACAAAAAGACTGGACAATGGCAGCACGTTCAAGCTTCCGGAAAACACCATCTTTGTGGACGAGAAATTCACAGTCGGAACCTATTATGGTCAGACCGGCACGCTGACCGGCGGCAAGGCCAGAATTAAGGGCACGGATACCGAGCTTTCCGGTACATTCGCCCTCGAGTTCCCCTACGGGCAGACGGAAACGTTCTACAGCGAAGCGGGCACGAAGGAAGTAACCGTGGTCTTCAAGCCGGAAAATAGCCTGTTCTATGCCGAAGCAAGAGCGACGCTTTCCGTTGAGGCAATCAAGCTCACGCTGGCGAAGATGTACAACACAGTCTCCATCACGGACAAGGACGTGGGAACGCAGTTCGCAGATCTGGGGCTTCCGACATCTGTAGGCTTCGAGACGGAGGACGGCACGGTGAAGTTCATCTCTGTGGAATGGAATGCGGAGGGATATAACAGGAATTCTTCTGCGGAGCAGACCATTACGGGAACGCTGAAATACGACTCGTTTGACGAACGCGAACTCAATCCCACTACGCTCACCGCGACGGCAACGGTCAAGCTCATTCCGCCGGCGCATGTGCACGCCTACACGCAGAAGGTTCAGAAGGTGGAGACTCTGAAAACGCCCGCAAGCTGTACGGAAGACGCGGTGTACTACCTGTCGTGCGAATGCGGCGAGATCAGCCCGAACGAGGCCGATGTGTTCATCGCCGAAAATACCGCCCTAGACCATGACTTTGGCGACTGGACGACAAACGGCGACGGCACGCATACGCGCACCTGCAAACGCTACAACTGCACGGCCTTTGAAACCGACAGCTGCTCCGGCGGCACAGCAACCTGCGTGGAAAAAGCGGTCTGCAGGGCCTGCAAGGCGGTCTACGGCGAGCTCGGCGCGCATGTGTTCAGCGACGAATGGACAATCGACAGATATCAGCATTGGCACGTCTGCACAGTTTGCAGGGCGAAAGAGACCGAGCGGCTGAATCACTTCGACCAGGATGACGATCATCTGTGCGACACCTGCGGCTATCAGATCACGGACCACACGTTCGGTACCGACTGGTCGATGGATGAAACGAGCCACTGGCACGCATGCAGCATGTGCGGCGCAAAATCAGACGAGGCGGTCCACACGGACGCGAACAAGGACCATGCTTGCGACGTCTGCGGCAAGACGATCTCGAACCATGTTGACACGGACAAGGACCACGTTTGCGACTACTGCGAGAAGACGATTTCGAACCATGTAGATGCGAACAAGGACCACGTCTGCGACTACTGCGAGAAGACGATCTCGAATCACGAAGACGCGAACAAGGACCACGTTTGTGACTACTGCGAGAAGACGATCTCGAACCATGTAGATGCGAACAATGACCACATCTGCGACTACTGCGAGAAGACGATTTCGAACCATGTTGACACGGACAAGGACCACATCTGCGACGATTGCGGCAAGACAATCTCGAATCATTTGGACGCTGACAACGACCACAGGTGCGACTTCTGTGAGCGGCTGATTACGAATCATGCGGACGAGAACCGTAACCACATCTGTGACATTTGCGAGAAGGTGATCTCCAACCACACGGGCGGCGAGGCGACCTGCACGGCGAAGGCGGTCTGCGAGCTCTGCGGCAAGGCCTACGGCGAAAAGGACCCGGCCAACCACACGGGCGAGAACCGCTGGACAGCCGACGACAAGACGCATGAACGCGAATGGACGTGCTGCGGCGTAGTCACCGTGGAGACAGAAGCGCACACCTTCGGCAAATGGGTGACGACAGTGAAGCCCACATCGCACAAGAAGGGTGAAAAGGAACGCACCTGCGAGGTTTGCGGCTACACGCAGACAAAGACCGTTTCCCCGACCGGCGGCTCCGGCACAACCGACAGCGGCAAAAAACCCGCGACGGGAACCGACGACCACCTGCCCTTCGACGATGTGAGACGCGGCGACTGGTTCTATGACGACGTGCGCTACGTCTATGAAACCGGCCTCATGAACGGTACGGCAAACCGCATCTTCGCACCCAGTATTTCCACGACGCGCGCCATGATTGTCACGATTCTCTGGCGGCTCGAGGGCTCGCCGGTTGTGAATTTTGCGATGCGCTTCCGCGATGTTGTGGAAAATGCGTGGTACAGCGAGGCTGTTCGCTGGGCGGCGGCAAACGGCATTGTGACCGGCTATTCCGAGAACGCTTTCGGTCCCAACGACAACATCACCCGCGAGCAGTTGGCGGCGATTCTCCACCGCTACGCGAAATACAAGGGACTTGATGTGAGCGCCGGCGAGGACACGAACATCCTGAGCTTTGACGATGCGCAGACGATTTCCGGGTATGCAGTTCCCGCCATGCAGTGGGCTTGCGGCGCGGGCCTCATGCAGGGCTCGAACCGGAAGCTTCTGCCCACCGCGCAGGCTACACGCGCACAGGTCGCGGCTATGCTGCACCGATTCCTCGGCTGATACCCAAGCACTTAGAAACGAGCACCGGCCTGCATCAGGCCGGTGCTCTTCACGTTTTTGTAATATTTTTAGATTCGCGTAGGGGGCGATGCCCACATCGCCCCGGCGGAATCATCCGTTTTGACGAAAATTCTCGGCGAATTCGGTAGTTCCCAAGGGGTCGATGTAGGCATCGACCCCTACGAGGGGAGGGAAAACCGATGTGGGCATCGCCCCTATGCGAGAAGGAAAGGTCAACACGGGCATCAGCCCTACGAGTTTTTGCAACGCACAGCCAAACGGTAGAATACACTTTGCTTTTTCCGGCATTTTTGGTATACTGGATGTAGATAAATAAAGGAGGAGACTTCCATGAACAAGATCACGCTTGGCAAGACGGGACTTGTCATTGAGAAAAACGGCCTTGGCTGCCTGCCCATCCAGCGCATCAGCGAACAGGACGCCGTATATCTGCTGTACAAGGCGTATGACGGCGGCATCAACTTTTACGATACGGCGCGCGCGTATTCTGACAGTGAGCAGAAGGTCGGCGCAGCGTTCTCCGGGATGCGAGATAAGGTGGTTCTCGCGACAAAGACGGCAGCGCAGACGGCGGATACTATGTGGAAGGATCTGGAGACAAGCCTTCGCACGCTGAAAACCGATTATATTGATATCTACCAGTTCCACAACCCCTCCTTCTGTCCAAGACCCGGCGGAGAGGACGGGCTGTATGACGCGGCGCTGGAGGCAAAAAAGCAGGGCAAGATCCGCCACATTTCACTCTCAAACCACCGTCTTCTGGTTGCGCACGAGGCGATCGACTCCGGGCTCTACGCAACGCTACAGTTTCCGTTCAGCTATCTGGCGGGCGCGCAGGAGCTGGAGCTTGTGCAAAAATGCCGCGAGAACCATATGGGCTTCATCGCCATGAAGGGCATGGCTGGCGGCCTTATCCGCGACGGTCTGACGGCTTCGGCATGGATGCAGACGCAGGAGGGCGTGGTTCCCATCTGGGGCGTACAGCGCGAATGCGAGCTCGACCAGTTTTTGCAGGGCATCCGCGAGGGCGCGGAGCTTACGGACGAGCGCAGGGAGAGAATTGAGCAGGACCGCAAGGAGCTGCGCGGCGGGTTCTGCCGGGGCTGCGGATACTGCATGCCGTGTCCGGCCGGAATTGAGATCAACCAGTGCGCGCGCATTTCCCTTATGGTCCGAAGAGCGCCCGCGGCTGAATGGCTGACCGAAGAGTGGCAGCAGAAGATGCACCAGATCGAAAACTGCCTGCACTGCGGGCAGTGTATGTCCAAGTGTCCCTATGGGCTCAACACGCCAGAGCTGCTGCAAGCGAACTATGAGGACTACTGGAAGGTTCTGGCGGCAAGCAAGAAGAGCAAATAATGGAAAACCGGCAGCTTGAACGTATGCTGGAGGCCGCACGGTCGCGGCTTTTGCGGCATGTGCCGGAAGAGATTTCCGAAAAGGCCGGAGCGCGGTATGAAAACGGCGCGTTTTGGGTGCGGACGTTTGGAAGGTGTGTCGAGGTTCAATGGCCGGCCGGCAAAATCACGCCGCCTGTATCCAAGTGGCACACGCTGACGCTGCTGCATTATCTCGACCTCGCAGACGGAACGCCTCTGACCGGCAGAACGATCACGTTTTCCCAATACAAGGACGGCCTTGTTCGCGGCGGCGGACTGGACCGGAACACGGAGCTGATCGTCAGGCGCGATCTGGGCGTGCTGCCGCGGGAGGAACTGGCGCGGCGGTGCGAAACATTGGGCGCGGAACTGCTGCCGTCCAACGCGGATTTTTGCGCGCGCTTTGACTTTGCGCCGAGGTATCCGGTATGGCTCAAGGTCTGGTTCGCGGACGAGGAGTTCCCCGCGTCGGGAAGGCTTCTGGTCGATGAGAGCGCGCCGAACTATCTGACGATTGAGGATGCAGTGACTGTGGGCTCACTGATTCTGGATTGCTTGACCGGTGCGCAGCACTGGGCGGTATAGACGAACTACGAAAAACAGAAAAATGCTTCCCGCACGGAACACCACGTATTTGTGGTACGGTGCGGGAAGCTATTTTTTATGCCGGGTCATCCGCGCAGCAGGAGAACGAGCTCGAGAAGGCCGTAGACGATCGGCTGATGCAAGAGGTAAATGAACAGTGACTGCCGACCGCACCAGCAGAAAAAGCGGGCAATGCCGGTTTTCTGAAACGAGCCGGGAAGAAGCGTCCGCTTTTCGTGGTAGGCTGTTTTGCCGATGGCAGCGCCAATTAAAAAGTAGCCCAGCTGCGGGAAGAGGGGGAAGTAGTCGCTTGATGTGAAGCCCTCGTAAGTGAGCCCCAGCGGGAAGAGCCAGCGCTGCGGGACGATCACGCTCCGGATGGCGTAGCCCGTAATGGCAATGGCAAGTCCGAGGAGCGCGAGCGCGGCTGGCGGGAGCTTTTTGAACGCGGGATAGACGAGCATACACACGCCAAGAAGATGCAGAACGCCAAATTTCACGACCACGTCCGCGCCGGACATCCCGAGCCGGTACATGCCGTAGGTCACGGCAGTAATGAGCATCCCGCACGCGAAGACGATGAGCCCTCGCCGGACGCTTTTCGAGCCCAGCGTCACGCAAACGCCCGAGAGGACCACGAAAATCGCCCCGCCGTATTCCTGAATGAAGACGTACCATGCCGGGAGCGTCAGATCGAGCCCACCGAAAAACGACAGGTCAAAGAGAAAATGCACGACGATCACGCACGCAATGCACACGCCGCGCAGCGCGTCCAGCTCCCATATGCGCGATTTAAAATTGGCCATGAAGATTCCTCCCATAGAACAGGTGCGAGCCCGAAGGCCCGCACGTTGTTGGATGCTGCGTTACTTGTTTTCAGACGCTTCCTGCGCGGCCTGCACAGCCTCCTGTGTGGCCTGGCGGTCAGCCTCTTCTTCCTCGAGGATGCGGTAGGCGACCTTGCCAACGAGCGTCTTGGGAAGCTCATCGCGGAACTCAATGTCATACGGCATGGCGTATTTCGCGATGTGCTGGCGGCAGTAGTCGAGAAGCTCCTTTTTCGTTTCGTCGTTCGCTTCATAGCCCGGACGGAGCACGACGAAGGCCTTGACCTTCTGCACCTTATACGGATCTTTGACGCCGATGACACAGGACAGAAGCACCTTCTCATAGCCGTCGATGATGTTTTCCAGCTGGCCGGGATAGACGTTGTAGCCGGAGGTGATGATCATGCGCTTCATGCGCTGCGAGAAGAAGACGAAGCCGTCCTCGTCCATCTTGCCGAGATCGCCCGTGTGGAGCCAGATGCGGCCGTCCTCATGGCGGCGGAGCGTGTTGGCCGTTTCTTCGGGATTATCGACGTAGCGCAGCATGACGGACGGGCCCGAGATGCAGATTTCGCCCTCGAAGTTTGCATCTAACTCTTCGGTCGTGCCGGGCTTGACAATCTTGTAATACGTATCGGGGAAGGGAACGCCGATGGAGCCCACGCGGTTATAGTCCTTCGGGGTCAGGCAGCTGGCCGTGACGCACTCGGTGAGGCCGTAGCCCTGCCGGATCTGCACGGACGCGTTGTGCGCCTTGAGGAACTCGTCGACCTTCTTTTTGAGCTCAATGGAAAGGCTGTCGCCGCCGCAGAACACGCCCTTGAGGCAGCTGAGGTCCGCATTTTCCAGCTTATCCGCGCGCAGCAGCGCCTCAAAGAGCGTCGGAACGCCGGGGATGATGTTGGGCTGCTTTTTGATGAGGAGGTCTGCATACGTTGCGACGTTGAACTTCGGGACGAGGATGCAGCAGGCGCCTCCAATCAGCGCGGTATGGATGCCGATGCCAAGACCGAAGCCGTGGAACACGGGCATGACCGAGAGCATCTTGAGTCCGTTGATGGGGGCAAAACCGGAGGCCGCGATGGTCTGAAGACCCAGAGCGTTGAAGTTCATATTGGAAAGGAGAATGCCCTTCGTCGTGCCGGTCGTGCCGCCAGAATAGAGAATCGAAGCGCCGTCCTCGGGCTTCTGCGCGTTTTTGGGAAGGAAAGCGTTCAGCTTCTTGCCCTTGCGGAGGAAATCTTTCCACCAGATGTAATTGCCCTTGCGCTCGGGGTGCGGATATTTCCGGCCGGCCGTGAGCGCATAGCCAAGCGCCAGATGCGGGAAGAGCTCGTCTTCAATTTTCGCGATGATGAGCTTCGTGTCCGGATCGTCAAGCTCCGGCATGATCGGAGCGATTTTGCCGTAGAACTGGTCGAGGGTCAAAATTGCTTTGGATTTTGAGAAGTTCAGATAGAACTTGATCTCGCCCGCTGCGGACAGGGGGTGAATCATGTTGGACACCGCGCCGATGCGGTTGAGCGCGTAGAAGCTGTCGACGGCCTGCGGGCAGTTCGGCATGCAGATCGTGACGCGGTCGCCCTTTTGGATGCCGAGCGCCATGTAGGCTTTCGCGGCGGCGTCGATCTTCTGCATGAATTCGGCGTACGTCGTCTTTTTGCCCATGAACTCGTAGGCGTAGTTCTTGGGGTATTTGTCGGCGGCGGACTTTACCATCTCGTAGATGGTTTTCTGCGGGTATTTGAGATGCTGCGGCGTGTCGCCGTAGTATTTGAGCCAGGGAGCGGAAGAGGAAATGCTCATTGGTTGTTCATCCTTTCGTATTGTATTCACACCTGCGCGTTTTGCGCGCCACCATTATACAGGAAAAGACCTGAAAAGGCAATCTAACCTGTCAAAAAAGCTGACGCTTTTTCGACAGTGGGACTGCACCTCGACTGCGCGCAAGCTTTTCACGCTTTGCGTGAAAAGCTCACACTTGCGAGGTGATCGGTATGTTTACCCGCAAGGGGCACGCGACATCCGTAAGCGGTAAAACCGCTAACGGCTGTCCTGTCCGGTCGGCAGAGCCGCCGGATAACATGGATTTCTAATTTATTTCGCCCTGCGGGGCGAAACGCTACGAGGTTTTATTGATTGAGAAGCCGCGCGATAAACGGCCGGGAAACGCCCATTGCGCCCTTGGGGCAGAACTCCTGACAGCAGAAGCAGTGGATGCAGGCCTTGCGGTCGATCGTGGGAAGCTTATTTTCCATCCGGATGGCCTTGGCGGGGCAGATGTTCGCGCACTTGCCGCAGCCGATGCATTCGTTTTTCTTCACCTTCGGACAGGGAGTCAGCGCCTGGAACATGATCTTATCGACGACTTTTCCGATGGCGCCGGTTCCGGCCTTGTGGAAAAAGACGCTCGACTGGGCGGGCATGGTCTTAAAATCCGGGACGATGAAGCGCTCGGGCTCGCCCGCGATCTCGAGCTCCTCCGCAGTTTCCGGAATGAGACCGCGCACGCGCGCAGCTTGCAGCGTCGGCACGTCGTCTGCCGTGAGGCCAATGAGCTTCGCGGCGAGAAGGTCGAGCTTCGAGGGAGACTCGGCGGCCAGAATCGCTCCGATCTCGCGCGGCGAGCCCTGCGTGGGGCCGTTTCCCTCCATGCCGACAATCGCGTCACAGATGCAGAGGCGGGGTTTAAAATACGTCGAGAGGTCGATCAGCATGTTCGAAAAGTCGGAGATCTGCGGGTATTTATAGTGGTATTCCGGCTTCATCGTGCCGGGAATCACGCCAAAGTAATTTTTGACGGCGTTTGTCATGCCCATCATGCCGTGGGTCTTGAGCTTGCAGAAGTCGATGATCGCGTCGGCTCTGTCGAGATAGGCGGTATAGGTGAATTTTTTCGCGCAAACGGCCTCCGGGAACGAAGCGTCGCTCTGTGAGAAGTCCTGATTGAGCTCCGCACCGACGGCTTCGCAGTCATGCATGCCGCTGACGTCATATACGTGGTTCAGGTGCGCGGCCGTATAGAGTCCGCCGGGGCTGTCTCCGAGAAGGACGCTTGCGCCGCGTTCTCTCAGCATTTTCGTCAGCTCGCAAAGAAGCATTGGGTGCGTCGTGGCCGCCTGCTCAGGCTTCATGGCCGAGACAAGGTTGACCTTGATGACAATGTGCATGCCCTCTTTGACCCAGTCGAGCCCACCAAACGGGGCGAGCGCCTGCGTGAGCGCAGTTCGGCATTCTTCCGCGTCATAGCTTTTGCAGGGAACAATCGAAACATCGACAGCCATATCTGATCCTCCAAGGCTCAAAAGTATGTCTATGATACCATACCTGCTGGGAAAATTCAAACCAAATACGCGCCATAAAAGCAGATGTTTACAAAACGGTAAAGATCTGATATAATAAAGTGTCATTTTGTATGAATTTCGCAGAAGGCGGCGCTTGGCTGCTTCTGAGAAAGGAGAAACCTGCATGGATGACTTTGACGTGAAACATCACGACCGCGAGCTCGACGACCTGCTCAGCGAGGTTAAGGGACTTTTGGGCGAGGAGCCGGAAGAGGACGAATGCCCGGACGAATCCGACGCGCCGGACACGCCGCAGGAGCCAAGTGCTCCCATGACGGCGGACGATGTGAACATCGACTTTGAGAAGTTCTATGACGATGCGGCAGGCTTCCCGGACGAGGGGATTTACACCCCGCCGACGGCCTACGAGCAGTCCAAAAGCGCCTATCAGGTTGCGCGCCGGGCGGAGTATGACCGGGTGCGCGAGGCCGAGCGCGAGGCCAGGGACCGCCAGCGCATTGCGCGCGACCGGGAAGAAGAGCGCATGATGAGAAAACTCGAGGGCCGCGGCCGCAAGACGGCGGAAAAGGTCAAAAATCCCCCCAAATCCGACGAGGAATACGCCAAGTGGCTCTATGAGCAGGGCGTGGAGCCCGAGACGGAAGAGCACCGGGAATACCTCCGCCAGCGCGAGCAGGCGCAGCAAGAGACGCAGAAGCCTCCTAAAAAGCGGCGCGGCCATGGTTTTTTGAAAGTTGTTCTGGCGCTGGTCCTGGTTCTGGCCATCGCGCTTGGAAGCGTGCACTTCTTTGTGGCAAAGCAGCCCGAAGCCGAGACGGGGCTTGGGGAACGCAAGGCCGGGTGCGCGACGATTCTGATCGCGGGCACCGACGAGGGGGAGTATCGGACGGATACGATGATGCTCTTTTCCGTGAACCGCGCGACGGGCAAGATGAGCCTTGTCTCCATTCCGCGCGACACGCTCATCTACTGTGAATATTCCGTGCCGAAGATCAACTCGGCTTATGGCTGGGCCTCCGGCGGCGAGGCAGGCATGGAGCAGCTTCTCATGCGCGTCGAGGAAATTATCGGCTTCCGGCCGGACGGGTACGTGCTGGTCGATCTGTCCGTTTTTGAACAGCTGGTCGACACGATGGGCGGCGTTACGTTTAACGTCCCGGTCGACATGCACTATGAAGACCCGAGTCAGGGCCTCAGCATTAATCTTTCTGCGGGTGAGCAGCACCTGGATGGCGCGCAGGCCATGCAGGTTGTGCGCTTCCGCTCGGGCTACGCGACGCAGGACTTGGGAAGAGTCGAGACGCAGCGGGCGTTTTTGTCGGCGGCACTCAAGCAGTGGACAAGCTTCAAGGGTCTGATCCACCTGCCGTCGGCATTTCAGCTTGTGCTGGATGCGTCGAAGACGGACCTGACGGCGCGGGAGCTCGTGTGGCTGTGCGAGAGCGCGGTGCTTTGCAGCCGGGGCGAAATCGACACCCGGACGCTTCCGGGCGAGGCCAGCTACATCGCGGGCGGGTCTTACTACGTGCTGGACGCGGCAGGGGTCTGCGAGACGGTCAACGCCTGCTGCAATCCGTATCAGCAGGCGGTGGCCGTATCAAATCTTTATATCCGAGTGGGGTAAGAGCATGAAAAACGTATTGTATACCGGCCGACCGGAGGATGCGGCAGGGCGGCTCGAAAAAGAAATCGCGTGCTACGATTTACTCGACAGCCTCGGCGTTTCCTACACGAGAGTCGACCACGACTTCGCCGACACCATCGAGGCCTGCGAGGCGGTCGAGCAGGTGCTGGGTGAGAAAATCTGCAAGAATCTCTTTCTCTGCAACCGGCAGAAGACGAACTTCTATCTTCTCATGATGCCGGGTGAGAAGGTCTTCAAGACGAAGGATTTATCGAAGCAGCTCGGTGTGGCGCGGCTGTCGTTTGCCTCGCCGGAGGATATGCTGCGGCTGCTGAACATCACGCCGGGTTCCGTGAGTGTGCTGGGACTTATGAACGACAAGGAAAATGCCGTGCAGCTTGTGATCGACAAGCCGGTTCTGGAGGACGAACGCTTCGGTTGCCACCCCGTCATCAACTCCTCGACGCTGGCCATTTCGACGAAAGACCTGATGGAAAAAATTCTCCCTGCCGTCCACCACGAGGCCATCTTGGTGGAGCTTCCCGAGGAAGCCGCGGAGGCGTAACAACCGAATATCGCGAAAAATGGGACTTCTCGAGACGGGAAGTCCTTTTTTGTATCTGAAAACGCAATTCCTGTTTGAAATTTTACGGTTTCTTAACTACAAACTTAACTTGAAAAATAAGTTGTCAGTTGATATAATATGCAGTATACGAATGAATGCAGCGGTTCGGAGGGTCGGTTCTTCCGGAACCGGACAATAGGAGGGGTTAGCATGGAAAACGACGCACTCCCGCAATATATGCGCATCGCGCGCTCCATTGCCCAGCGCATCGCAGACGGGGAGCTGATGGAAGGCGAGAAGCTTTCCGGCCGGTCGAAGCTATCAAGCGAGTATAACGTCTCGCCGGAGACCATCCGCAAGGCCGTGCAGGTCTTGCAGGACCGGGCGGTGGTCATTGTCCGCGAGCAGAGCGGGGTATATGTGCTGTCGGCCGAGCAGGCGCGGCAGTGCCTCGCGGGATTTAAAGACGGCGGCGGCCTCATCGGGAAAAAGCACCGCCTCCGGCAGCTTCTCGAACAGCAGCAGGCCCTGGGCCGGGAATTGCAGGAGCTCTGCGGGAGCATTTTAGATGAGATGATCCTCCCCGCGCAGGCGGCGCAGAGCCTTCCCAATTACTGTGTCCGCATCCCGGAAGACTGGGACGGCGCGGGAAGGAGCCTTGGCGAGCTCAAATTCTGGCGCGCGACGGGCGCAACAGTCGTCGCCATCCGCAGAAGCGGAGAGGAGATCGTATCTCCGGGGCCGGATACAGCCCTGCGGCGCGGAGACCTTGTGATCTTTGTGGGAGATCTGGCCGCGCGCAGGCGCGTTGTGCAGTTTCTCTCCGAAGGCTGACGCAGCATCCGGCGGACAGCGCCGGAACAAAGGATGCGTGTTTACCGATACCATCCGACACGCAAAGAAAGGGGATTTTATATGGTACATAATCAGATTCACACCATCGACCTTCTCATCATCGCAGCTTACCTCATCGCGATGGTGCTCATCGGCCTTGTCGTCGTCCGCAAGGTGCGGAACATGGACGACTATTATCTCGGCGGGCGCTCGTTCGGGCCGCTTGTCCTGATGGCGACGGTCTGCGCGACGATCATCGGCGGAAGCGGCCTCATGGGGCGCGCGGGCGTCGCGTACTCGAGTGGCTTCAAGGCCATCATGACGGCGCTGCCGTATCTTCTTGGCATGTTCATCTTCTCGGGCTTTGCGGGAAGAATTTCCGCCGTCGGTACGACGTTCAATGTCACGTCCATTCCCGACCTTTTGAGCAGCGCTTCGGAAAAAGCGCCAAGGTCATGCTCGGCGCGCTCATCGCCTTTACGATGATGGGAACGGTCGCCTCTCAGGTCACGGCGACGGCGACCATCATCAACATGCTCGGAAACGAGATCGGCATTTCCTATGAAGCGGGCGCAATCATCGCGTGTCTGGTGTTCATCATCTATACGGCAACTTCGGGCCTTTTTGGCGTCATCTACACGGATGTGTTCCAGTTCGTGATGCTGATCCTCTTCGTCTACATCCTCATTCCCGCGTCGTCACTTGCAAAGCTCGGCGGCGTGGGAACTTTCCTGCAAAATTTAGCACCCGAGCTCTCGACACCGTACTTGGACGGCAGCATCGTGGGCGATATCATTACATACTTTGTTTTCACGCTCGCGGGCGCTGAGATGTGGCAGCGCGCGTTTGCGGCTAAGAGCCAGAAGGCGGCGAAGGGAGGGCCTCTTCCTCGGAACGCTCGTCTATGGGCTCACGATTCCGCTCGTCTGATTCATGGGTGTGGTCGCGCACCAGCTCGTTCCGGCGGAAAAGATCATCGCTTACGGCTCAACGGATGCGGTCGTCCCGGCATTGGCGATCGAAATTCTCCCGGTCGGTCTCACGGGTCTGGCGCTGGCCGGTATTTTGTCCGTCATTATGTCCACGGCGGACAGCTATCTGATCGTCTCTGTGCAGACCTGCGTCCACGATATCTACAAGACCTTCAAGCCCGATACGCCCGAGAAAAAGGAGCTCATGCTCACGCGTGTGTTCGCGGTCGTGCTGCCGCTGGGGGCGCTTATCATTGCACTCTATATCAAAAACGCGTATAATATTTTAATGTTTGCCTGGAGCTTCTATGCGGCGGCAGCCGGTCTTCCGGCGTTTGCGGCGCTTTACTGGAAGAAGGCGACGAAGGCGGGCGTTCTGTCCGGCATGGCGGCGGGCTTCTCGGTGACGATCCTCTGGAAGCTCATCGGGCTGCCGTTCGGCATCGGCGCGACGGTGCCGGGCGCGATTGCGTGCCTGCTTGCTCTGGTACTCGTGAGCCTTGCGACCTATAAAAAGAATCCCGCGCCGTTCCTCGATCCTTACAAGAAGCGGGCGGCGGAATAAACCGGAAAACGTTTGGGGACGCTATGTTCATGATCTGGACGGAGAATGTTTAAACATCGTTTTTTGAATCGTCATAATCTGGTCATAATTCCAAAGTAGGATTGTAGCATACAAAAGATAAACAAACCGCAGAGGTCAAACCAATGCGATTTGGGATAAAGGAGCAGATCATTATGATGGAACATGAAAACGAAAGAATGAGCTATTCTTTTGAGCCCTCGGACGAATCGAGCGGCGCGCAAGGATACCATCAGACATCCTACGACCCGAACTACAATCAGAACGAACACAAGAACCCCAAAAAGAAGAACGGCGTCGGCGGGCGCATGGTCGCGCTTCTTGTTGCGGTTGCGCTGGTAGCTTCGATCGGCGGCTCGGCGCTGACCACCGTCATCAATAACATCAGCCGCAAAAACGAAGAGGCAAACGCCAAGGCGAAGGAAACGATGAGTGCGCAGACCGTCGAGCCCGCGCAGGATGACTCGCAGGACACCGCGACGGAAAACAGCAGCTACAGCCTTGAAAAGTCGGCGCTCCCGAAGAGCCTTTCGAGCAATGACACCGGCAAGAGCCTGACACCGAAAGAGGTTTACGCGATGAACGTAAACGCCACGGTCGGCATTGCGACGCAGATCACCACCAACGTCTGGGGTCAGGTCGCATCGGCCTCCGCCAGCGGCAGCGGCTTCATCCTGACGAGCGACGGCTACGTTGTGACAAATAACCACGTTGTCGAAGGCGCGACGAGCGTCACCGTCAAGCTCTATAACGGCGACGAATACGATGCAGAAGTCATCGGTACGGACGAAATGAACGATGTGGCGCTTCTGAAAATCGACGCAACCGGCCTTCAGGCTGTGACCATCGGCGACTCCGACCAGATTGAGGTCGGCGAAGAGGTCATCGCCATCGGCAACCCGCTTGGCGAACTGACGTTTACGATGACAGCCGGCGTTGTGAGCGCGCTTGACCGCGAGATCAACACCGACGGCAAGCCCATCAACATGCTCCAGACGGATGTGGCCATCAACTCCGGCAACTCCGGCGGCGCGCTGTTTGAC